>Ga0181409_1000224_pt1 | contig 22481 bp, 22 predicted proteins | sample 32SPOviralmetaG_FD_130138 | JGI IMG/M metagenome (GOLD analysis project Ga0181409, IMG submission 130138) | Marine viral communities from the oligotrophic San Pedro Time Series (SPOT) site, San Pedro Channel, CA, USA - 32 SPOT_SRF_2012-05-30 | ecosystem: Environmental > Aquatic > Marine > Strait... | reverse complement strand
CTAGAGAACCATATGTATTTCCTAAATTAGACATTATTATCAAACATGATAATATTAATGATTATTCATTAAATGATATTTTCTTTAAAACTGATTATAAATATCATGAAACTATTAAAATGAAAATGATTGCGTAAATGCATATAAAATTTTATCATTGCTATATTTATATAATGTCTAGTGCTATTGCTGCTGCTAAAAGAAGAAGAGCTGTACCTGAACAAGTATCCAGAAATAATAATATTATTTCAACACCTACACCTATACCACCAACCCCACCTAACAAACCTGTTACTATTAATGAATTTATAATGAATCTTGATAATAAATTAAATTCATTAGAAACTAATACAAATTCAGTGATTCAAGAATATGAGTCTAGATTCACTATGCTTGCTGAAGAAATTGCTGATATTAAAGATGTAATAATTAAATTACAATCATTCTCTATGGAAATTAATAAAGACTTACATAATGAACGTATTAGAATTTTATCCGATATTGAAAATACTAGTGATAATATTATAGAAAGTATTGATAATGTCATTATTGAAGATATTGATAATAATAATATTTTATTAGAAAACACTATTACTATTGAAGAAAATGATAACAATAATAATAATAATATAGAAGAATCTGAATCGAATAATGTTACTTTTTCGTAAACTATTCCATATCGTAATTTTTTACTATATGAAATTAAATTAAATTATATAAAAAATAAAATTTAAGTAATTTATATAAATGGACTATCTTGTACCTATAATTATAGGGTCTGAAAGTGATTTAGAAATTGGACTTAAAATCCAAAAAATATTCAAAACATATTTTAACATCAAATCTGAAATACGTATTTGTTCAGCCCATAAAGCTTGTTTAGAATTATTAAAAATATTACAAGAATATGAATGTAAAACAAATGTAAAATTATATATAACAATAGCAGGTAAATCTAATGCATTAAGTGCCTTAGTAGATGGTAATTCTAGTAAACCTGTCATTTCTTGCCCCCCTTTAAAAGATTCTTCTATGTATGATATTTATTCTTCTATTAGCATGCCTTCTGGAATATCTCCATTAACTATTCTGGGAGCAGAAAATGCCGTTATTTCAGCAACCAAAATCATTGGTTTATCATGTGATAATTTAAAAGAACAGATAATTGATTATAAAAATAATATGCAAACAAAATTACATATTCAAGATATCAAATGTAAGTATGAAATTAATAATTGTGATATATTGAATAGTGATTCTCTTAATAATTGTATTAAAAATACACAAATAGATGAACCTTCCTTTACAGATTTACAGTTATTACGTACTGGTAAAGTCCGAGATATTTATACATATCCTGATACAAATGATTTGAAAAATGAAGAATATATAATGGTAGCAAGCGATAGAGTTAGTGCATTTGATAGACATCTTACAACAATTCCCCATAAGGGAATTGTATTACATAAAATAAGTAATTGGTGGTTTGAACAAACTCAGAATATGGTACCAAATCATATTATTAGTTCTCTTAATAATAGAACAATGATTGTTAAAAAATGTCAAGTATTACCTATTGAATTTGTTATGCGAGCATATATGACAGGCAGTACTGAAACCTCTATTTGGAAAAATTATGAAAAAGGATGTAGAAATTATTGTGGACACACATTACAAGATGGAATGATTAAAAATCAGAAATTACCTGAAATATTACTAACCCCTACTACCAAAGATGAACATGACGAAATTATTAGTGAACAAGAAATCTATGATAGAAATATTATAGAACCATATATATTCAAACAATGTCAAACGTATGCTTTCAAATTATTTACATATGGACAAAATGTTGCAAAACAAAAAGGACTTATTTTAGTTGATACAAAATATGAGTTTGGGTTAGATATTGACGGTAATATATGTTTAATTGATGAATTACATACACCAGATTCAAGTAGATATTGGCTGAAACATAGTTATACAGAAAGATTTAATAATAATCAAGAACCAGAATCAATTGATAAAGAAGTTGTTCGCAAATGGGTTAAAGATAATTGTGATGATCCTTATAATTTAAATAATAATATTGAAATACCAGATGACATACGATTAAAATTATCTTCAAAATATTTACAATTATATGAATTAATTACAGGAAAAATTATATAAATTATAAAAATTGAAATTAATATATAACTATTTCCATATAATAAAATATACAATATGAAATTAAAAATTACATCCGACGAAAAAGCTTCAGCATTTGCTTTCTTATTTCAAAATTTAAGATTATTTACAGAAGGCGTTGATTTTGTAATTGGACCTGATGGTATCTTTATACAATCTATGGATTCTGCTAATGTTATGTTATTTGAAATAAAAATTAAAAAAGATTGGTTCTGTGAATACGATGTATCTGAACAGGTTAATTTAGGTATTAATACTAGTATACTTTCTAAAATATTAGGTGTACGCGAAAAAAAACATATTATAACAATTGAATTTGACAACTCCAGAAACGATAATCTTGATATTTCTTTTACTAGTGAAGACAAAAATATATATAATAAAGAATTTACTATTCCTTTAGTAGATATTGAACATAGTTTATTACAAGTTACCCAACAAGATAGCCACGCTCAATTCTCAATGCCTTCGGCTAATCTAAATAGCATTATTCAACAACTTAAATTATTTGGCGACAGTCTCAATATTATTTGTAATGAAAATTATATTAAACTTGGTTCAAAAAGTGTTGATATGGGTAAAATGGATGTTAATATTGACATTAATGACCTACATGAATTTGAAATTGTTGAAAACTTAGAATTGAAATTTCAATTTACTCTTAATTATTTATCTAATATTTGTCAATTTAGTAAAGTTGCCAAGGATGTAGAAATACAACTTACTGACAGTTTTCCTATGAAAATTGTATATTACCTAGATAACGAAAATTCTAATAGCAATTCCATTTCATTTTATCTTGCTCCTCAAATTAATGATGATGATGATATATAATTATCTTGCGTTTATAAAAATCATATATAATACAAATTCAATATATATGAATTACATTATACACATTTTTTTATTTATTATAATTTTTCTATTTTACATTCATTTTTATAATCAGAATACTTATTCCAATTCTTTACAAATATATGAATTAGATTATAATAATAATTACGATTTACAAAAAACATGTGATTTAAAACAACCCACAATATTTAAATATAATTTAAATTCTATCACTAATTTTGATATAAACATCCTTTTTGACAATTCTAATTCAATTGTTCCTATGAAACAAATTTCAGAATTCCTTAGTGAAAATAATACTATTAGTACTCAAAATTTTGTTAATATTGAAGACGACTCTTATATTGATATTGAACCTCCTTCTTCCTTCTTCGTTGGTCATAATATTTTATGTGGCTCTAAAAATACTCATACAAAATCATTAATACACAATTACCATCGAAAATTTATCTATGTTGATTCTGGTAAAATAGAAATAAATATTATCCCATTTAATTCATCACCTAATAATAAAATCATAAATAATTATGAAAATTATGAATTCTTTGTAAAACAAGATTTGTCAGATATAGGAGAAAAATGTGTGATAAATAAAAATCATATTATCAATATACCTCCTAATTGTTTATATTCTATTAAATTTATCGAAGACTACAATATTTGTGTTGATTATTCTTTTCATTCCATTGTAAGTTATATTTCTAATATTCACAAGCAATTATTATATTTTATACAACAAAATAACATTCAAAATACACCTACTAATATAAAATTATATGAAAAAAATGTTATTCTTTCAAATAATGATGATGATAAAAATAACGATAATGATAACAAAATATAATTTATCACGACATTACACCTCCGAAAAATTTACATAAATAATATACATCTAACTTGTTTCCATTTTCTTCGCCTACAATACTTTTTTGTAATTCTAATGGTTGTTCATCTGGTTCATAATTATATTTATCATGAAACGCATCCTCATTATCGACATTATCAAAATCTATTCTCTTTTTGTCTATATTTACATATCCATTATATTCTTCTATTCGTTTCTTCCATATTGGAGAATTATACGCATTATATAACCAATTATCTCTCAATTCATCTAGCGAATTTATTTCCCTTTTAAATATATCATCAAATTCTCTTCTCACTTTATATTTTATTAAATATTTTAATATATTAAAATTACAATTACTAGATATTGTTTGTACTGTATCATATTCTTTTATTTCTTCTTTTGACGCATATAAAAACTTTAATGTAATTTTTTTTTTTTCATCTTTTACTTTATTATATTTACAAAAATTTTTCACAAATCGTGATATACTAATATTTTGATTTACCATATTCTTCACTATGTTCGCCAAATATATTGGATCATTATATAGTTCCCACAATTTTTTTTGTTCTATCATTTTTTCATATATTTGTTTTCTGTATACATAAACCTCCTTGTATAAAATTAAATTTAAATTAAAACACTCATTTTGAAATCCTGAATAATACATTTCATATATCCAAAAATAACATTGTCTTAAATCCTTATTCAATAAACTTATTACATAAGATAATTTAACATCCTCCAAACTATACAGATATCTTGTATATGTCAACATTCTTTTACTATATTTATTATATTTGTATATTAAATATATTTATTAATTACTTTCAATTTTTTAATTAAATATCATTTATAAATTTTTTGTATAATGTCTTATATGTATTAAGTAACTTATCAAACTTCATATTAAAATAACCATCTTGATAACGAGAATCTATATTTTCTACAATTGCTTTATCTTCTTTCATTGTTGTATCCATTAAATAATATGATAAATAATCTCCAATTGGATTATACCAGAAATTACGATAAGTTTTCACAAATAATTTACATTTATTTTCACTTATTGGTTGAGCAAAAGTTACTACTGTACTTACAAAATCTCCAAAATATACTCTTGCTATTGTTGTATGTGGTAATATAAATTCATTTTCTACTCTCAACTTCTCTACATCAAATATTTTATTTGCTAATGAATCTTTCCCTGATAAATAATTATAACTTGTTTTATAATGATACTTTCCTACTCGTTTTGGTGGGTCTTCATATGTTGGTGATGGATCTTCAGAATTACCAAATGTATGGACATACGCTATATGCATAATATCCAACGAATTTTCACTTAATATTCTTGAATAACAATTATATTCCATATTTTGATATACGGCTTTTGTACTATTATAGGCATCTTCCTCAATAAATATGTTCTCTTTAAAAGTTGTCGTCTCATTATTTTTTGACTTATCATATATATTTAAATATACCCAACCATATTTTTCAACTATATCATATTTTGTAGTATCATATACCGATGACTGTCTAAAACACATACCTGGAACTTTCATTAATTTTCCATTGCTATTAAATTCATAACCATGATATGGACACATTACATTTCCATTTATTATTTCACCTCCAGCTAATGAAGCAGCCTTATGAGGACATACATCATCTAACGCTTGATATTTACCTTTGATATCTTTCCATATTACATAATTATTATCCCATACGGTTGCCTTAAATGGTTTGTTTTTTTTAAATTCTTTACTTTCACCTATTACATACCATTGTAAATCATATTTTTCTTGTTCACTTAATTTATTTATGTCAATCTTTGGATATTTTATCATTTGTTTAGGTATGTTATCTTCTTGTTTTCTTATATATTTACGAAATATATTCACGTATCCTAATGACAATTGAAAAAAAAGTATTAATGATAATATTCTCATTTATATTCTAACAGAAATTATCTTTATACTATTTCTATTCTGTTAAAAGTATGTATGTATGAACTATTAATATTACTGTAATACATCCTAATCCCATATTTAGTGCTACTTTTGAGCCAAAATCTAAATAACCTGCAAACATGTCAGATAATGTATGTCCTATCATAGCACCATATAAAGCCCCATAAGCTCCTAATCCATGAAAATATTGATCTAAATGTAAGCCTATTAATGCTGATATTGCTACTATAGCATTATCTATAAATCCAAATAAAAAACCATCATTATTGTACATTACTCTTGATATATACTGACATTATTTTTTATTTCTGATAACATACCATGAATGGTTGGTAATCTATTTACTTTATCAGATACCCACCTACCATATATACATCGTTCTTGTAAATACATTGGGTTCATTCTCCATTTCATTATTTTTTTTCGTTCCTTCATTATTCGTTTCCATCTCCGTTGTATTAATCTTATATAATGCGATTTAACAACACATGTATATGTAATCTCTCCTGAATTATCCCTACTATAAACTAATTTTATGATATCTACCTGTTTTTTTCGTATTTGAAATAATGAATATGACATTAAAAATGCTAATACATCATCATATAGAAATTTGAAGAAGCTTTCTACACTAATTTTATTTATTAATAATAGACTATCTGATGGATAATAATACTTACATAATCCTAATATATAACTATTATTAACTAATTCTATATTCTGATATGATTCATCCTCAAAATATATATTATCTATTATTTCTACTTCTTCACTATCATATGACCAATTGCTTGAATCATCATCACTTTCACTATCTGTGTTCATTTAATATAAATTATTATATTAAATAAATTATTTATTCAATTTTATACATATAAACTTTGCGCAGTTGCTATATATTTCAAAATCATACTGTCTATTTGAGATAGTTTTTTTTCTAACTCTACGTTTCCTATATCCTTTGACATTGTCATTATCTCTCTTGATATATTACTTATTTTTAATAATGACTTATTAAAATCACCCATACTCATCTCTTTTTCTTGTTTTATTTTATTTATTATTTCTTTACACTCTCCTTCCGTTTCACAATTTATCCAATCTTCCATATAATCATATAAATCATAATTTAATACATTTTCATATTCCATACCACTATTACAACTCTGTTGTCCTTCCAGTGTATCATAATGTTGATATTTATTATATGTCATTTTTACTAGATTACTATTTGGAAGTATACCTCTTTTTAATTCTTCTTTCACTTTTACATCACAAAATATTGTAAAATATTCTATTAATTCGTTTACACTATAATCTTTAAAATAATCTGTTTCTACTATAACTTCCCCTAATATTAATGGGTGTATCTCTGCGATATAACTACTTACTCTACCTTTTTCTGTCATGCTATAATTTCCTTCATCTACCTGTATAAACTTTGATTCTTCCATTAAATTACATATTTTAGTTGTTTGCTCTACTATATACCCTTCTAAATACTGTTTCTCTCTATTTATTAAATTATATTGCTTCTCTAATTCAATACACTTTTTCATTTTATCCAAATCTTGTGATAAATGCTTATTCATATCCATTATTTGTGTTTTTTCTCTTTCTCCTGCCTTACGTTGTTTGTTTTTCATATATGGTAATTTATATTCTAATTCCAAATACCTTTCACATACATCTTGTGGTGTACGAATTAATTTCCTTATTTCCATACTCTTTTCATAGTCTTCTTTTATTTTTTTTTCTTCATTTTCAACATCCATAATATTACCTTTTAATTTATCATATATCATTGAATTATTAGAAAAATTTGAAAAATCTTGCTGCTGTCCACTCTGTAACAAATTTAATATTAAATTATATGATATCTTATATTTTGAAACCAACTTTTGTGGAACACCACACATTAATTTCTCGTAAGAATGTGTATTTAATAATGGAAATAGATTACTACAATGTACCACATGTCCTAATTTATCAATTCCACGTCTTCCCGCACGTCCAGCCATTTGTGTGTATTCATGAGGTTGTAAATATCTCTCTTCAGTTCCGTCAAACTTTGTTACATTACTAAACACAGCTGTCTTTATAGGACAATCTAGACCTATTGCGAATGATTCTGTAGCAAATAACATTTTAATATACTTTTTTGATATCATTAATTCAACTATTTCTCGTAATATTGGAATCATACCCGAATGATGTATTCCTATTCCTTTTTCCAATAACCCTACCAATTCTTGATATTCAGGTAAATTCATATATTCCTTATAATTCGGTAATTTCATTAATATCTGATCACATTCACGTTTTACTATATATGGTACCTTACTATCATCTTCCAATAATGGTACTGTAACCTCCTTTGCACACCTTTCTACTTGCTTTCGAGAAAATACAAATACTATACATGGAAGCATATCATTATCCCTCAAATATAATGACAACTGATTCAATACATGCTGTCGCTTTATAAATATTTTCTTTTCTTGCATCATATTCAAATATTTCTTTATTATCAATCTTCCTTCTTCTTTATAATTATTATTATGATCTTGAATCATTATTAACTTATTCATATTTGAACGTATTTCTTTTTTTAAATCGTCATCACGAATACTCTTATATAATCCTTCTGTTGTTGTCATAAATCCATAATGTGTTAATGGTACAATACGATGATTTGTTGAACATAAATACACTTCTTTATCTCCACCTCTTTCACACCATTTCGCAAACTTTTCTGGTCCATCTATAGTTGCCGACAACATCACCATCTGAATATGCTGTGGTAACATCAATATTGTCTTTTCCCAGTTCTGCCCTCTATGCGCATCATTTATATAATGAACTTCGTCAAATACTACACATCCTAATTCTGTCTCAATATTTATTTGAAAATCCATTTGTGATGGTAGTTCATTCATTTGTTGATACTGAAATAAACGGTTCATTAATATTTCTGTTGTCATTATTAATACATCTGCTTCTGGGTTTGTTTTTATATCTCCGGTAAATAATCCAAACTGAATATTTGGATACTTCTGTTGAAAGTCATAATACTTTTGATTTGATAAAGCCTTTATTGGACTTGTATATATAACTTTCTTACCTTGACCAACAAAATGTTGTATAGCAAACTCTGCTGGTAACGTTTTACCGGAACCTGTATGTGCTGTAACTAAACAGTGTTGACCTTCAACAATTGATTCTATCGAATACTTTTGAAAATCACTTAACTCGTAAGGAAACAATTCAAAATGCTCTTGATACTTTGAATTGTTTTTATATTCTTCTGTACATATCTTTACCATGATTACAATTTATATTATTTTATCTTTATATTGTTACTAATTATGCTTTAATGATTTCTTAACGCTTAATATGTCATCTTGATATGTTACACCACACCATTGCCCTTCACTTTCCATTAATTTTAATTCGATTTCATTATACTTTATCATTTCATTTATTGTTTTCGGAAGCATTATTTCTTCATTTGTGGTTTCACTAACATTTATCACATATTCTTTTATATAAGACAACACTTCTGGTTGTAAATAAAATAAATTTACACTTACTATTATTTCTTGCAAATCATTTTCACTATAATATTGTTTTCGAATTCCCATCTTCTCCTGTAACTTCGTTACTTTTTCTTTATTTACTTCAATAAATGCTCTATTTGCTGGTTTTGTATCTAATGTTACTCCTAAAGGATACCCTATTACATAATTTAAATTGGTTAAATCCATTGTTTTTAATTTCTTGAAAGTTTCTTCACCATATAAATCATCTGAATTCATTAATAAAAATGGAGTTTTTATTAAATTAGAAACTGTATTTAATGCATGTGCCGTACCCTTTGGTTCTGTTTGTGTAACTATTGTTAAATTACAATTTAAATGTTCTTTTTGTATAGTTGTTTTTATAATTTCAATATTATGCGGTCCTACTACTAGGTACAAATTATCTATTTTAAAATATTTTGATACTTGTGTCATACTTATCTCAAATAAAGTTTCATTATTTGGACCTACTCTTGATAACATCTTTGGTTCTCCTCCAAACCTTGATGATAAACCCGCTGCTAATATTACAATAGATAAAGCCATTATTATAATATAATTAGAATCTTTTTAGATTTCTTTATAAAGATATTTTGTGTAAAATTGATTTTTTTTACAGTTATATAAGTCATTAAATAACTATAAAAATATGTCATGCCTAACTGATCAAATGTGCTCAAATAATACAACTCGCTTTTTATGGCATTGGTGCGATTATAAAGTGAACAATTATCAATACATACCTAATCCAAATAAAACTTGTTATCGTACTGATATTGATCAAGTATATAGCGGGTGTGCTATCTGCTATAACTATGTTGATTGTTGCGCAAATTCAGTAGAGGAATGTTGTGACAATTACTTTCATACAGATACTCCTACTAGTTCTCCTACTCTTGGCGCCTGTACCATTGATTGTCACAAAAAATATACATTTGATAAATGTACCTTCTATGAAACTGAAAACACAGACATTACTTGTACTGATAGTGCTAATAATTTCAAATGCTGTAATAACAATCGAAATAAATGTTGTAAATTTAGAACTACAATGGTATTCGGAAGTCTCGGTTCTCTTCTATTTATTTTACTTGTAATGATTTATTATTTAATGAAATCCAAAAATAATAAAATCAACACTGAAGAAAAACTCACCAAAATTTCACCTGTTTAATTATTTTACATACACTTCACGTATTACATGCTTCATTATTTTATTTAATTTTAATGCTTCAGTTGATTGTTCTCCTCCTAATGACTCCGTTGATATCTTCATATATTCTATATTGTCTGGTGTATCACACTCAAATGCGTCTGGATGTTGCTTCTCCCACTGTCTAAGCGTACCATAATTTTTTCTTTCCACTGACTTTATTAATTTTATTAATTCACTTTTATCATCAGTGTCCTTATGCCATGTATCACCCTGTTTTATATACAATGTCTCACGTTTTAAGTCTGTACAGTGTAATGGACGTTTATATACATCCATTGCTCCTAAAGTATTGCTAAATATAGACATCATTCCATTTACATATCCTACATTACCCATATGCTCTAATTCCTTTACACCTATGTCTAAATTTTGAATAAAATTCTGTATAGACATAGCATCCTTACACTGCTCATTCAAAAAGAAATTTAGATTAAATTTATTGTTATTAGTAGTGGTGTTATTATTCGTAATATTTGTTATCTGATGTAATTGCGGTATCAACTCTTGTATTTGCTTCTGGTGTTCTTGTTGTTGCTCTTGTAACTGCTTTTGATGCTGTTGTTGCTGTGTAAGAAGTATCTTTTTGAATTCTGATGTCTCTTCTTTATGTAACTCTTGTTGTCTAATAAGAGCATCTAGTATTTTATCATTGTCAATTGAAGTAATATTACTCTCATTATCGTAAGGGGAGATTTTACATAATAATTTGTGACGATAAAGTCCACTTTTATACTTGTAAGATAACCCACATTCGCATTGAAATGCTTTGGGGTTTTTTGGGGTATCATCAAATATACCATTTCTCCCCTTTTTATGCTTTGCTGTCATCGAATGTCTTTTAAAATCTTTTTTGTTAGCAGTTATGAAGTCACATGTCGGACAATAATATTTGGGGTTTTTTTGGGTATCCATAATATACCATATAATGATACTAAAAAAACCCCAAATCCGACGAACGGTAAAAATTCCTTACACTCACAAACGAAAACTCAAAAATTGGGTTTTAGAGCATTTCAATCACAATTGAAAATTCCGAAATTTCCCGAAACAAACTATTTTCAAAAAATCATAATTGGACATTTTTAAAAATGTCCAAAAAAAAAAATCTCAAAATAGTTTGAAAAAAAAATTCAATAAAAAAGAATAAATTAAAACAATATAAAGAGCGCACTATAAAATCCAAAATATTGACCATATAAAATATTATAGTAACATTTATTAGCAATTATAGAATTATATTAAAATCATAATAAATTACATTATTAAATTAAATATTCATGAATAGAATGTCACATTATATTATAATGCGCAAAATGTGGGGATTATTAAATCCGGGCAGTCAATCTAAAGACAAGCCGGTAAATTTTAGCAGTTTAGGTGTAGGAGCGCACCGCACCAATATACGTAACCGTGTTAGTCGTGATGTTTTTACTTTTAATAGAGGTGATAATTTTGTTCCTGGTACAGCTACACCAGGAATGGAGCCAGTTATAAAAGATATTGATTCTAAGATTATAAATTCTCTTATTTTAAGTCATCCTAATGATACAATTTTTACATTTAAATTAAATAAACAACCTATAAATAAAACAAAAGTAGCATTAAAATCAAATGATACTAGTCAAGCTACAATAAATATAAGTGAATTTATTTTTGATAGTACAAATTGGAATACTGAACAAACCGTAAATGTTACACCATTATCAAATAATACAATTAATACTAGTGTTAGTGTAGATGTATTATTTGGAGGATTAAGTAAAACTATAACAATTACAGATGAAATTAGAGATCTTCTATTTGATCTTACGGCTTTACCAACATCTATTCAGCAAGGTACAGATGGTACAACATTTACAGTACGTCTTACTGAAATGCCTAATGAAGCGCCAGGTGTTTCTTATAATTTATCAGTTAATGATAGTAATACGATTGATAATATATCACCAGCATCGGTAACATTTACACAAGGTAATTATAATACACCACAAACAATTACAATTGATACATCTGATAATCTTATAGCAGATGGTGATGTTAATGGTATTATAACATTAACACCTGTAGCTGGAGGTTCTTCAGAATATGTATCAAACGGTCCAAGAACAATTAATGTACCTATAACTAATCCAAATATAGCAGGATTTACAATAACTGATGAGAATAGTACACAAGTGATAGATCAGAATACTACACATAATATAAGTATACAATTAGACAGTAAACCAAGTAGTCCAGTAACAATAACAGCAACTTCTTCTAATACTGATAAGTTTGCAATTGGTAATTCAATAACATTAAATTCAACAAATTATGCTAATAATAATAATAATATTCAAATTACTGCTGTAAATGATTTAACTGCAGATGGTAATGTTAATGTACCTATATCATTCTCTGTAACTACTTCAGCATCAGAATATATTAATAAACAAATAGAAACTAGACCACCATATACACACGTAGATAGTGATACAGCTGGTATTACCGTTTCAGCTTCTCCAACAACAGTTGTTGAAAATGCTCAAACATCTGCTATTTCTATAAATTTAACAAGTAAACCAACTAGTCCAGTAACAGTTACAGCAACTGATTCAAGTGGTAAATTTACATTCAGTGGAACAGTTACATTTACAGAAACTGATTATGATATAGTACAAACAATTACAGCAACTTCTGTGGATGATTCAATAGATGCTGGAGATGTTAATGTTACAATTACTTTAGCTGCATCCGGTAGTGCAACTGAATATAGCGGAGTAACTCAAACTGTTGAAATAACATCACAAGAAGATGATGTAGCAGGTATAACAGTTACACCTACTTCACCTACAACAGTAACAGAAGGAAATGCTACAACTATTACAGTAAAATTAGATAGTGAACCTACCGCAGATGTTGTAATAGTACCACCTACTAATGTTACAAGTAAATTTTCATTTGCTCCATCATCATTAACATTTACATCAAGTAATTATGCTACACCACAATCATTTACTGTTATAGCAGTACAAGATTTTATTGATACAGGAGATGAAACTATAGATATATCATTTGCTTCACTAACTACAACCGATGGTAAATATAACTTCTCAACTGATTTAAGTGGAACAGTTACATTAAAACATGAAGACATTGACGAGGCCGGTATAACAGTTATCAATATTCCAACTCAAATAAATGAAGGTTCACAAGGTATTTTAAGATATCAATTAGACAGTAAACCAACAGATCCTGTAACAATAACTCCTGCAGGATATATAAGTGGTATCAGTTCTAATAAATTTACATTTAGTCCAACATCAACAGTTATTGCAGTGGACGATTGGAATAAATCTCAAATAATAACAATAACAGCAACTGATGACAGTGCTGTTGAAAACTTTAGTATTGATATTTCATTAACCGTCACTTCTACAAATGATACAAAATATAGCGGTATGCAAAAAGATGCTGGTACAATAAATTACTTAAATGTAACAGATGCTAGAGGATTAATATTAACACCAACTGATGTACCAACACTAGTTAATGAAGCTGATGGATTACCAGGACAAGCAATAACAGTTAAATTAGCATCTGAACCAACAAGTCCAGTAACTGTAACATTTGAACAAGATAATTCAGGTGTATTTAATTATGATAAGGCAATATTGACTTTTGAACCAAATGATGATAATGGTCTAATATGGAGTGATACGCAAACAATTACAGCAGATCCTAGTCTTAATGACACCTTTATAGGTACCACAACTGTTGTTATTGAATTTAAACCAAATGGTGGTGGTTATACTAGTTCTGAAAATAACACTGTAACATTACAATATGTAGAAGAGGAAACTGTTGGTTTTGATATAAGTACAACACCAATAACAACAGATGTTATTGAAGGTAACGCGATAGATATACAAATTAAATTACTATCTGAACCATTAAATGATGTAATTGTAAACCTCCAACAAGATGTCGGTGGATATTTTGATTATAATTTAACTTCATTAACATTTGAAAGAAATAATGATAATAGTCTAGTATGGAGTGCTCCGCAAACAATCACAGCAACAGCTATTAATGATGACATAATTAAACCAGATCAAGATGTAATACTTACATTTACAAGTACATCTACTGGATATGAAGTTACATCTTCATTAACATTAACATATAAAAATGATAATACAGATGTTATCAGATGTTTACCTTCACCAACAACAATTACAGCTGTTGGAGGAAAATATATATTTAATGATGAAACATATGATGAATTTACAAAATATGGTCTTACAACAGGAACATATACTTTTGTAAATGATCTTTCAAACCATCCATTAGCTTTATTAAATGTTGGTAATACCAATAACATAACATATACACCAGAAGACAATACAAATAACCCAATAATAATTAAGGTATCAGGTGGTAATACAGTAGCAGATAGTACTACTGGCGATTTTTATACATTTACAGATGCTAGTAATAATCCAATATCAATTCGTGGTAATAATGGTGATAATGGTAGTTTCAAATTTATGCGAGGTGTAACATATCGTTTTTCTGATAATGGTGTAAGTAGTAGTCATCCATTTAAAATATTTTATAATGATTCTAATGGTCTTACTCATGCAGAATTACCAAGTGGCGGTTCAATTGATGTACCTATACTATCCACACAGAGTGTAGTAGCGGGTGATTTATACTATGTATGTGAAAATCATTCTGGTATGAGTGGTAACTTAGGTCTATTATATAAAGATTTAACTAATGTAAATCCTGCTGCAACTGCTCCTGGTCAATATGATTTCTTTTACGGTAATATAACAGTACAAGTTAGCAATGCTTTTGAATCAAATAATTTAAGTGGTAATACTAATGAAATATCAGTCTATTGTTTCTATCATGGATATATGGGAGGTACACAAAAATTAGTATATAATGCTTCATGTCCAGCTCCTTAAAAATATAAATAAATGAATATATATATTTATATTTTACTGTGTTTGTGTATTTAATTGTTGTAAATTAAGAGGTGTTTCACTGTTACAATAAAATTTTGATAGTTCTCCAAGACTATAACCATCTTCAAATGTAACTTTACATTTATAATTTTTTACTTCTGTAACTTGAACAATAGTTCCATAAATATCAGTATAGTAAATATAAGGCTTACTGAATTGTTTATCAATCATGTTTTTTAATTGAGTGTTTGAATACCATCCATATATTCTTTGAGTCATAGTATAAATAATATAAACCATATTATAATATTTATATCAATATCACAGATATTTATTTTAATCATTGTATATAGAGTAATTCATTCCACCTCTTAATCTAAGAACTAAATGAAGGGTAGACTCTTTTTGTATATTATAGTCACTTAATGTGCGACCATCTTCAAGTTGTTTACCAGCAAAAATCAAACGTTGTTGCTCAGGAGGAATACCTTCTTTATCTTGTATTTTTGCTTTTACATTATCAATAGTGTCACTAGACTCGACATCTAAAGTAATAGTTTTTCCAGTAAGAGTTTTAATAAAAATTTGCATAATAATATACATATAAGTATAAAAAAAAACAATCAAAAATATTTATATAAAAGTAAATGTTTATATAAATAAAATGATTACGTTTGTGACGTGTTGGTATAATTTGAAGGCTAAATTTCCGAGTGACAATTATAGAGTATGGATGAGTAATTTAATATTAAATGTGAATAATTTCAACTTGGTTATTTATACAGACGCGAAAAGTAAAGTAGATATACAACCTTATATAAACAATAATCCATTAATAAAGGTTGTAATAAAGGAAATGTCAGATATGTATGGATATAGATATAAGAAAGAATGGATACAAAATCATAATAATAATACAGCTTTAAAACAGTGGAAAGTGGATTGGGAATTGAATATGTTATGGTCAGAAAAGATAAATTTTGTAAAAGAAGCAATAGAAACAACGTTTTTGGGAAGTGATTGGTATGGTTGGTGTGACATTGGTTATTTTCGAGGAAGGCCTGGATTAGATTTACCAATTGATGCAATAAAAGCATGGCCAAAGGTAGATAAAGAAAAAGAATTTAATAAAGACAAAATATATTATAATATGGTTGGAACGAATGAAACTATTCATATGATACATAATTCTATAAAAAATTCAGATTATAAAGGTTTACCAGTTCCACCAATACCGATGAATCAAGTATCTGTTTCAGGAGGTTTTTTTATAATTCATAAAGATAAATTACAATGGTGGTGGGATAAATATTATAATAGATTACAATTATATTTTGAAAATAATTATTTGGTAAAAGATGATCAAATGATAGTAATAGATTGTATGTTAAGAGAAATAAAACATTTTAATTTATTGAGAGGACAAAGTGGTGATATATGGTTTTCTTTTGGACCTTTTTTATTGTAAGAATCTGTTTAATTTTTCAGTATGTGTTTGTGTATTAAACGCTGAGGTGGCGTGTATACGATGTTTAACAGCTATTTGACTACAATTGTAAAATGTTTTTTGTTGTTTCCAAAGTCTAACCCACAATTCATAATCTTCAACTCCGTCAAATGATGAATCCCAATAGGCCAAATCTTTTTTGATAATACAACTGCTGTTAATTATTGGATTTACTTTTTTAAAATCAAAAGAATTAATATCACCAAGTGGAATATCTGGGACAATACCATTCATTTGACCGAAATATACACAACGTGTACCAATAACATCATAATTAAGAAATTTACTTTGAATATTTAATTTTTCAATGTGCCATACATCATCAACATCTAATAAAGATATATGGTCATATTTACATAATGAAATCATATGGTTTAAAGTATTAGATTTTCCAGAAATGTTATAAAAGTCAAATACTTTAATACGGTGATCTTTTGATTCATATATTTTGGCTTCTTGATAAACAGGGGAGTTTTCAGGATGACCATTTACTCCAATAAGGACTTCCCAGTGTTGATACGTTTGATTAATAACAGACATTACAGATTCATCAATAAATTCGATACCATTATAAATAGGAATAAGTATGCTTATCATATAAATTATTATATAATAAGATTTTTAAATAAGTTTATTGTTTAATATAGAATGCATCACCCCAACCGTATTCTTCATATATTTTGGTTGCTGCTCTAGTAAAACCAAATGTTTTTAAATATTCATCAATTTCACTAATTAAATTACAATCTTTATAAACGTATTCAGTATTGACTTCAGTATAGATGTATTTTATATTCCCTAAGTATTTTTCCATACTTTTCAAAGCACGTAACTCAACTCCTTGAATATCTAGATTGATAAAATTAATATTTTCAATAGGAATATTATGTTTTTCAACAATTGTATCCATACGTGATGTTGTATATTTACATTGCTTGCTAACAGTGACATGTGGATGATGTGTAGAATGGCTACCAAATTCTAAAATAGATGAACTTTGTCCATTGTTTGTAATATAAAAATCAACTTCTTTATCATCTTCAGTATCAATTACAGCATTAATAATATTGGTCATAGGATATAAGGCTTTAATAGTGTCAACCTTATCAGGAATAGCTTCTATCCAGAAAATTTTATCATTAGTTACGCCTATATTATTATAATCTAACATTTCTTCACATTCATGAGCACCTATATGTAGTATTCCAGAAATATTTAATTTAAAATGAGAATTTAATGTGGAAATATGAATTAGCATTTTATAAGAGAATATAAATGATTACTTTTAAATGATTTAAAGTGTAAAATATCAATATACATAAATGAAGTTTCTAATTATAAATAGTTTTTTACATCATAAAAATAAAATAGGAATAGAAATGATATTGGACAATTTAAATTACGATTACAAATATGGAGGTATTGAAGATATACCAAATTATGATATTATATATCTTCCGGCACATCCTATTGATACAAGTATTTATCCTAATAAAAAATTTATATTTGGTCCACATTTTTCAGTGTTTCCAGATAATAAATTATTGAAAATAAATAATAATAATAATAATAGTGTCTATATACAACCAAGTGAATGGGTAGTAGATTTATGGAAGAAAGCAAATGAATATTTACCAGTAAAACAATTACCATTCCCAGTAGATGTAGATAAGTTTTCAATAAATGAAAATAAAAATATAAATAAGGTATTTGTATATTTTAAATCAAGACATCCAAGTGAATTGAATTATGTGTTAGAATTTTTAAAAAGTATGAATATTGAGTATAAAGTATTTGATTATAAGAAAAGGTATGATGAAAGTGAATATTTAAATTATTTACAGGAGTGTAAATATGGAATTGTAGTAGATGCTCATGAAAGTCAAGGATTTGCTATAGAGGAAGCACTGTCTTGTAATGTACCTTTATTGGTATGGGGAGTACAATATATGTCACAAGAGTATGGTGGTAATTATTTAAATATACCTTGTACAACAATAGCTTATTGGAATAATCAATGTGGTGAGGTGTTTTATAATTCGAACGAATTAGAAGTAACATTTAATACTTTTATAAATAAAATAGAAGAATATGAACCAAGGAAATATATATTGGAAAATTTATCTCTGGAAAAATGTCGGGATAATTTTATAAAAATAATAGATGAAATAGTTATTTAAATTATAAATTAATTATAAAATATTTATATTAATGAATTATTTTAATATAAAATTTGTTTAGTTTAATAAAATATATGGAAAATAAATATTCTATATTTGAACGTTGTTTTGAAAAACACAATTTCGATGAATTAAATAATATGGATTTTCATATGTTAAACCATGCTTTTCAAATATTTTTGAATAATTATAAATTAGATGACAATAAACCGGTTATATTTGACGTAGGAAGTAATTGTGGTAGCTTTATAAAAGTTTTGGAGAAATATAAAATTTCTGAAAATATTCATTGTTTTGAACCTCATCCAAAGTTGTCTGATGTGTGTATTGAAAAATATCCTTATATTAAAATGAATAAATTATGTCTTAGTAATGAAAATAATGATATTGATATACATATACCATTATGGAGTACTGCATTATCGAGTATTATAAAACGTCCTGTATTTGATAAATTGAAAGATGAAGGGCAAGAAATTATAAAAATTAATGTTCCGTCATTAACTATTGATAAATACTGTGAAAATAATAATATAGATATCATTGATTTTATTAAGATTGATGTTGAAGGCGCTGAAAAAATGGTATTTGAAGGAGCATTACAAATGTTAGGTAAGAAAGCAATTAAATGTGGTATATTTGAAATAGGTGAAACATTAAATGATGCTAATACAAGTGAAACAGAAATTTGTGAAATGTTAGAAAAGTTTGAATATAAAATTTTAAAAAACATACCTGGTAATTATATGTTTTATATCTAATATATTACCTATAAAAAATTACCAGTGGTATGTATTATTATGTCCCGCAAACCATAATAAGTCCATTTTTTCTAATGTATCATAATTAATTTTGTTTTCTTGAAAATATTTATATAAATCATCTTCTATACTAATACTATTATTTACCATTTTATTGAGATCACAATTATTAATGTAATTTAATAAATGTTGTTTATTTATACAGAATAAACCTGTATTAAAATGTTCAACATTAACATTTATAGTAAATAAATTACGGGGTTCTTTCAAAAAACTTTCTATAAACTGAAATGATTTCAGTAATTGTCTAGGTTCAAAGTGTATTATCCAATCGTATTTTTGAATCAAATCTTTATTATATTGCCATGTATCAATTAAACCGGCACCTTTATTCTTTTTACCAAACTCATTTTTTAAACATAAACTAAAATGAATATTAGATGGAATAATATTTAATATTTCTTTGGGCAAAGATTCGCCATTTTTAATTGTATTGTCAATTATATAAACATCAACATCATGTTTTTTTATAATATTATTATATTGAAATACAGCATTTAATCCATCAATATATTGTTGTGTTCTAATTTTATTGTTAAAATAACTTACATTTTCAGGAAAACAACAAATATTTAACAAAAAAATAGTTTTCATATATCAATTATTAATTATTAATTTATATATTTAAATAATTTTTTGTGTAAACAATTATATGAAAATACTTATAACTGGAGGTTGTGGATTTATTGGGCATCATTTTGTTGAACATGTTCATAAAAATACTGATTGGGATATTATTATATTAGACCGTTTAAGTTACGCATCAAATGGATTTGAAAGACTTCGTGATACCGAAACATTAAATGATGAACGTGTAAAAGTGTTTACTTCTGATCTAATTTTACCATTATCAGAAGGATTAATAAAAGAAATTGGTAAAATAGATTATATTGTCCATATGGCGGCAGAAACCCATGTGGATAATAGTATCAAAAATCCAAAATTATTCCTTGATAACAATATTCAGAGTACTTATAATTTATTAGAATATGCTAGAAATCATTTACCTGATTTAAAAACATTTTTTTATTTTAGCACAGATGAAGTATTTGGACCAGCACTAGGAGACACTTTATACAAAGAATGGGATAGACATAAACCTACTAATCCATATAGTGCATCAAAATCAGCAGCTGAACAAATTTGTATTGCCTATGAAAATACATATAAGACACCTTTAATGATTGTAAATGTAATGAACGCATTTGGTGAAAGACAACATGTTGAAAAATTTATACCATTATGTATAAAAAAGCTGTTGAATAATGAAAAAATATATATTCATAGTTATCCTGATAAAAAAACTTCTGGAACCAGGTTTTATATTCATGGTAGAAATATAGCAGCAGCAGTTCTTTTTTTGATTAAGAATGGAACAATTGGAGAGAAGTATAATATTTCAGGAGAAAAAGAAGTTAGTAATTTAGAAATGGCTCAACTTATTGCGAAATTTATGAATAAAGAATTAGATTATGAAATGGTTGATTTTCATAGTGATCGACCAGGTCATGATTTACGTTATGGATTAGATGGTAATAAATTATTTAATATGGGTTTCAAATTACCGTTGAACTTTGAAGATTCTTTACGTAAAACAGTAGAATGGACTCTGGAAAATCAAAAATGGTTGGAAGAGTAATTATATTATAACATATTTATAATATATATTTTATAATATTGTATTCCAATCCAATTTTAGATGTTTAATATTAATTAAAGAATTTGTTCCTGTATACCCATTAAAATCAAAATTAAACATTTCTAATTCATTTTTACATTTTTTGTTTACCATATTAATCATTTCATCATCATAATATTCTTTATAAATTTTTGTACGAGAACTATTTTTTATTTTATTTGAATAGTTATAATTATTATTAGTTTTTTTAAATAATTCAAGTAATCCTTCGTTTAAATTATCATATATAATAGCGTAATCACATTGACTATTACCATTATCATCGAATAATTGATGATATAAAAACTTTTTCATTAAAGGTACATGCCATTCTATGGACGGATTACAATAATCAATTATTAATTCTTTAAAATTTTTCTTAGGCAATTTTGTCTTGATACCTCCATCCCAATCACCCCATCTGGATAAAAAATATGATTTTAATAAATCAAATGGATTTCTAATTACAGTAAATTTTATAGGACAAGACAAAAATAATTCAGAATTTAATAAATATGTATCCCATTTATAAGTACAATTTTTTTGAATAAACTCTTTACTTAAACAAGATGGGTGTTCACCTATATGTTTTTTGATATTACTTTCATTACAATATTCATCTTGAATAAAAGTTCCACCTGTTTTTGGAATATGTATAAAATATATATTCAT
>Ga0181409_1000220_pt1 | contig 22723 bp, 35 predicted proteins | sample 32SPOviralmetaG_FD_130138 | JGI IMG/M metagenome (GOLD analysis project Ga0181409, IMG submission 130138) | Marine viral communities from the oligotrophic San Pedro Time Series (SPOT) site, San Pedro Channel, CA, USA - 32 SPOT_SRF_2012-05-30 | ecosystem: Environmental > Aquatic > Marine > Strait... | reverse complement strand
ATTTACATTTAAAACCTTTACTTAATAATGTTTCTTTAATTATTTTTTTTTCCTTAGAAGTAAAGTTATCATTATTAGATTTAGTAAAATACCAACCTTCAATACCATTATATTTACCTGATCCTAAATAGGGTTGGTCAGTATTTGATCTTTCAGGATCACTCCAATCAATCATATATTTTATTCCAATACCATTTTTAGCTAATGCTTTACCTAATGTTTTAAATCTATTTTTACTTAGTGTTTTTATCATAACCTACTTTTAATTTTAATGCTTTTACATGTTTACAATTACCACTTGATCTCCAATAACCAGGACATGAACAATGGAATTTACCACTTTCAGGGTAATATTTTGTTTTATATTCACCTAACCCACTACCACTTATATTAGTTTCAATTATTGGTTGTTTTTTAACTTTAGGTTTAGGTTTAATCCAATTAATATCTTCTAATCTAGTTTCAGGTAATACTTCCTGCCAAGATGGAACAATATATGTTTTTCCACCTAATTTTAATATTGCAGGTGGTAAAATTCCTTCATAATCATATTTAAATAACCTATAATTAACAAAAGGACCAAATCCATTTGGATTAAATGATAGACTGGAGCTTTCTCTCCAAAACCTACGGGTTCTCATGTTTCCGTATTTGTTTAAATTTGTGAATTCTACTATGGGCATAACCTTTATTTACTATGTAAATATACGAAAGAAGGCCTGGATATCCAAGCCTTTTTGTGTTTATCTTTACGATAATATTTTTTCTTATTTCTATGAGGATCAGGAACCTTCATAGAATCATACCATTCATGCTGTGTAAGTATAATCTTTTTCATTATTTTGTGGTTGTAAATCTACTGATAAAGCCATACATAAGTTATACATTTGACCTGAATTATGGATAACCATAAAATCTTCTTCAGTCATATGGTTAAACAAATCCACTGGTCTGAACATTTTTCTACTTACCTTGTCCCCTATAGGCTTTGACATAGTTTTTACTTTGTTTACTTCTACTTGTGTTATTTTTTGAGTGTACTCCGGGTCGTTTTTTACGCTTATTAGCTTTGTAATCCGATACAACAATTCGTGCCATAATCTTTTTATCATAAATATAATGTATATCCAGAAAAACGCTGCATGTACGTAGTTATTTTTACACCGTTACCATCCTCTTTAACTTTACCATTTCTAAACCATTTTCTAACACTACCAGCTCCACCCAAATGAGCAGCTGCTAATAAACCCGATTCCGTTATTAATATATCATTTATAATTTGCCCATTAAACTCATCTATATATTTTTGTAATTTTTTCTTATTATACTTTAAAAGTTGTTGCATAGCATACTCTTGTAAATCAGGACTATTTAAAAATGCTTCTTTAGTAACTTTAATTTTTAATGTTTTTAATGTTGATTTACCAAATTGGTATTTACCCATATAACCATATCTATTTACAATAAAATATCTATTACCTGATTCTTGCTGCCCCATGGCGAATAAAAATTCATCCATGCCTTTAATTTCAATAACCTCTTTTTTAATAACTTTAACCTCTAATGCAGGTAATTCTTGTGATATTGGTTTATTTGAAGGTACAATAAATAATATAAATAATAATAAAAATGTTCTCATAATTAAAAGTTTTTTAGAAAATCACCCTTCATTGTTTTAGATTTTAATTGTTGGGCTTTTTCATCGTTTTTAAGCATTTTATCAGTTAACTTTTCTAAATGTTTACTCTTTTGTTTATCATAATCTTTAACTATTTTATGATATTTTTTATCTATAGATCTAGTTTTTTTCATATTCTTGAGATATATTGGTTTTCATCATTTTCTTCTTTATCTAACCCTAATTCTTTTAACCGTTGTAAATGATATTCATCTACTTCCCAATCTACCTTATCAGTAGTATTATAGTGTTCTTGGTGGGATTCAATTTGTTTTTTATCATTTTTATTAAAGATATCACCAACAGTTAAAAAATAGTGGTTATAACATAATAATTGAATATTATTTAAGCTGTAATTATTACTATTATTATCTTTAAAGTGAAGTAATAAAGGCATTTTATAATCTAATACCCTCCTTTCATTAAAACTACATACAGCACATTCTTCTAATAAATATCCTTCTTCTATTAAAGAATATTTTAGTTTATTAGGATCAAAATGAGAAGCAGCAATCCTACCTTCAATAATTTCAATCATAGGGGGCATTTTTTTAGAACCTTTTAAAAATTTAGGAATACCTTTACCAGATTGGTTTTTATGACTATCAAATAAATTATACATCTTAGCATATTTCTTATAATGTTGATAAGAAACATGCAAGTATCTAGCTGCGGCCATATTAGATAATGTTTTACCTTGTGCTGCTACAATTTGTTCTTTACTAAGAAATTTTTTTTTATTTGCCAAAATTATTTTTTGGGTTCAACTTCTTTTATTTGAACAGGACCAAAGAGAGTTTTTTTATCTTCTTTGTCAAAATCTAACACTTCTGCTTTGTTAGCTTTTTCTAGATTTTTTTCTGCTTTAAGTTGGTTTTGATAATTCCTGTATTCATTTTCGTCCATGATAACAGTTTCAATCCAAGTATGGTCTCCTTCACCCATCATTATAGGAACACCTGATTTTTTACCTGCTCCCAAACCAGCTTCAGAACATTTTACACAAAAACTATAACCAAATTTAGTTAATCTTAGTTCGGGCATTAATTCACCACAATTAGAGCAAGGTATCATTTTCAAATTTTGATTCATAGGTACGGATTTTTTAGAATATGACATAAATATAACTTTTATTTTTAAAACCCGTAAATATACGAAAAAAAATTCAGGAAGCCAACTAAATTACCGCTCTTCCTTTCATATTTTCCCAATCTCTTTTAGATCTTATGTCATTATTTTTACTATCTGTAGCTACTAATATTTCAGGATTTATTTTAAGTTTTAAAGATAAATTAATTAAAGCTTTAACATCCTTAGGAAAACAATGACCTCCATACCCTAAATCACCATCTGGACCTGGTACTGCCCAATGAGATTTGCCTAATCTATCATCATAACAGGAGTATTCAATTACTTTATCATAATCTATTTCTAACCCATTACATATTTGATACATTTCATTAGCAAATGACACCTTAGTTGCTAAAAAGCTATTAGTAACATATTTAACCATCTCAGCATATGTTGAATCGGTTTTAATTATAGATGATTTAGGGAATGCTTTAGTAAATATGGGTTTTAACCTAGTAGTTGATTTTTTCTCACCCCCTAAAATAATTCTTTTTTGATTTTCAAAATCTTTAACAGCATTTGCTTCAGTTAAAAATTCAGGGCTAAATACTATATTTAAAAATGTATGTTGTGTATTCCATTTTTTAGTAGTTCCTGGTGGGATTGTTGACTTAACAATTATAATTTTTTCTTGTTGGGTAAAAGAAGCCATTAATTCTAATTCAGTTAATACTTCCTCTACTATTCCTACATAACAACTACCATCTTTTTTATTCATGGGAGTAGGTAAGCAAACAAAAATTATATTACAATTTTCATTTATTTCTTCTAAAGTACTATTACATAAGTTAGCTTGTAAATCATAAGTTAACACATTATAATAATTTTTAAATTTTTGGTAAATTGCATTACCAACAAATCCTTGACCTATTATTCCTATATTCATAACTAAATTGTTCTATATCTTCTTGAATTATTCCAATATACTCTAGATGTATTACCCAAGAATTTTTTCTTATATATTCTATTATTTAACTCACTTCTAATTTGATTGAGTTGTGTATTCCCGTTTTGTTGATCTTGATTATTTATCATTTTATTTCCAAAAACTATATATTCCTTTATCTAATTCATAACTTGGCCACACAAACCTATCTCTCATTGGTTGTTGTTTAGCCCATTCCCACATTTCAGTTAAACCTGCTTTTAGGGATGTTTTATGTTCAAACCCTAATATATCAATTGATTTCTGATATGTTGGTATTGAATGTTTAACTTCATGTCTTGCTTCTTTAAATATTGTTTCACCATCACCTATTACTGTTTGTAATATTTGATTAGCATGTAATATTGAATGTTCAGCTACACCTCCTAAGTTAATTATTTCTTTACTTGCCTCAGGTTTAATAGCTGCATTCCAAAGTGGTTCTAATGAATCATCTATATAACTAAAAGCTCTTGTTTGTTTTCCATCTCCAAATATAGTCATTGGTTGGTGGTTTAAATGTTGGAACATCCAAATACCTAGTACATTTCTGTATTTATCCCAAATATTTTGTTTTATACCATATACATTATGTGGTCGAATTATACAATAATCTAATCCATGTTGCTCGTTAGCTATTTGGATATCCATCTCACAAGCATACTTTGCAACTCCATAAGGATCAATGGGTGATTGTTGTTGTTTTTCATCAAAAATACCACCATCTCCATGACCATATACTGCTAAAGTTGATGTAAATACCAATCTTTTAACGTCGTGTTTTATACATTCATTGACTATGCGTGCTGTTGCTTTTAAATTGTTATCATAGTTGTATCCACGTATAAAAGGCGATAACCCTTCAGCGGCATATGCCGCAAAATGATATACATAGTCAATTTTATGTGCTTCAAATATGTTTTCAATTGGGTGATTAACTAAATCCATTTGCCAGAATTTAACATCTGGGTGGATGTTTTCCTTAAATCCTCCACTTAGATCATCAACACCAATTACTTGGTATTCGTTGCCTTTGTTTTTAATTATCCAATCAGCTAATCTACTACCTAATAGACCTGCTACACCTGTTACTAATATATTTTTTTTCATATTAAATATTTGTTTTTAAAGATTAAATCAACCTGAAATAACTCAACATTATTAAGTCTGTGAAACTCTGCAATTTCATATATTTCAAATTGGGGTCTTAAAAATTCTATTACGTCCCCGATTTTACATCCATTAATATTCCATTCAATTATTGAACACTCTAACTCAATATAATCAACACTGTTTAACATATCACCCATCCCTTCCATTATTATAATTTCAGAACCTTGAGTATCAAGTTTTAATAAATCTATTTTTTTGATATTATGTTTTTTACAAAGTGACTTTAATGTTGTTGTAATTCTTTTTTCCTTAATTAAAAATTCATCGGAATAGTGATACGTATTTTCTCTAAATAAAGAATCCCCAGTACAGTAACCTCCATTTTTTTTATAAAATGTTACTTCCTCACCTTCTTTGTTAGATAAAACTTCAACTTCTCCAACATTAGTATTAGGAAATTTACCATTACCATTCCAATCATTAGCATCAACTCCCATAATATATGTTTCAGGAAATATTTGTCTAATTTCACTACTCCACTCACCTTGACACGCACCTACGTCAATACAAACTTTAGGTTTAAATTCTAAGTCTCTTAGTCTACTATATATTAAATTTCTACCCATTATATTTTATTCCAAATTAATGTTTTTTTCCAATCTGTTAATGGTGATAACCAAGCTGTTTCTCCATGGGTTGCATAACCTGGTATTGGGGTTATTAATATTTTTCCTTGTGTTTGTAATTCTATAAACATTCTAAAATCATCTGGGTGAGTGCCTGATGTCCATTTTCTTAAAATAGGTTCACATTCTTTAAGATTTTTAATAGTTGAAGCAAAAGTCATAGTAGTGCTATTAGTTATTTTCCAATGTGTGTTATCTGATAGATATACTCTAGTATTTTCAGCTCCTCCATCACAATAAGGGTTACCCCCATTTGATGGAAGCATATACTTATCAGGGTGATCATACAATGAAACGAAGTGAGCTTTTAATTCAAATCCTTCTTCTATAATAGCTCTAGAATTAGGTTTATGTATGTAATCGTTTTCTAAAAAATAAACAGTATCATTATCATCCATTTGTAACGCTTCATCTAAAGCAATATTAAATGTAGCAGCACCATTGCCTCTACTAACATATAAAATATGATCTTTTGATTTATATTTTTCAATCATATCACTAGTTTCTTTAGAAACATTATCTGCTATAATAGACCACTCACAATCATCAAATACTTTTACTGCATTTGCTAAACATGCTTCATTTGTAATGTAATCAGGTTTAACTTTATTATAACCTGAATCTGATATCCTATATATTACTTTCATTCGAATTTTATTCCTTTTATAAGGGTGTTATTTTTAGGATTATGTGAATTATTCTTATGTAATTGAGGTGGTATACCCCATTTGTACATATAAGTTTGAGCAGCAGGATTTTCTGATGCTATAAATGATTCTTTAGTTTTGCCTTTTTTAGTAGCCATACTAACAAAATGGTAAAAATGGGCACTATGTATTCTTTTAAATGTTTTATTATTTAGTTCTAGTTTTAGGAAAAAATCCCAATCACATATGAAAGGAGATTTATATAAAACATCAAAACCACCTACAATCATATAATCTTTTTTCCACATTGCAAAAGGAAAAATACCACCATCAAGAGTAATTTTTTTATTTCTAATAGTAGGTTCATATTTTATAAAACCATCATAATCAAATTCCTTAGGATTAGTACCAAAATCCTTAACTGGGAAGTTAAATATACCATTATATGGTTCTATTTGGTTAATAGTTATAACTTCATTTTTCTTTAAATCTTTTTCAATAGCTACATCCCAATCCTTACATAATACATTATCATCATTTATAATACAAATCTTTTCATTAGTGGCGTTCATTACAGCTAAATTAAGAGCCTGCTGCATACCCTGGTTTTGTCCTAAATTTAATAAAAATATATTATCTTTATATTTATTAAGTACCTCTTGGCTTTCTTCTATAAAACCATCAATAGCTACAATGATTTGGTTTTTATGTTTTTGATTTTCAATTGCCGATTTTAAACATATGTCTAAACAATCAGGGTTCCTATAAGAAGGTATAATTAAACTTACCATTTATAATGTTTTTTCAATGTTATAATATCTTTCGTTTTGTTTCTCTTGTCGTTCTACTTGCTTATTGTGAGTAATACTAAATTTTTCATCTACAGGTAGTGTAGCAAATTCTTTATATCCTGTTACCATACCATGAACAGGATGCCCAGTCCACTGAATTTCTGGGATGTTTCTGTATATTCTTTTTTGTTGGTCAGGCCAATTAACCCATCCTTTTTCATCTACCCTCCAATTCCATTTTTTGATATGTGCTTCAGTTAAACCTCTTACAAGGTTTTTACGTGAAACTATTAACATATCTAATGTAGGATTTGATTCTAAAATAGGTTTTAAATTTAACATCAAATACTCATTTGGTATCTCATCAGCATCTATTTGAAAAATATAATCTCCCTTACATAAGGAATTCATATAATTTTTATTTTCTAGAAAATTTTGTTGAAAATTAAAGGGAAATGCTCTTACTTTATCTTGATGGTGTTCTAAAATATCAAGTACTTCTTTTGTAACTCTATTTTCATCATAAACAATTACTATTTCATCTTCTTTATCTATAATAGGACTTATAAACTCTATTAAATGTTGAAGTTCTTTATGTTCATTACAAACTGTTAATCCATAACTTATTTTCATACTATCTATTTTACATTTGGTACTAATGCTCCAATATAATCAAGAGCTTCCATATAGTCACGTTCAGGGAAATGAGCTATAGTACTCATATCTGTTTTAAAAGATTGTCCTTTATATTTAGGATCTTTTTTTTCTTTTTTAGTTAAAGGAACTGCTTTTACTGATGCCCAATGCCAATCATCTTTATTAGGACCCTCAGCAAAAACCATACCCAATTCAATTTGATTGACATTATTAGGAAGCCATATAAGCCCAGTATCTAGATCAGTCCAAGCTAAATCTTTATATAATTCAGGTAATACTGACCATTGTTCTTGATAAAATTCCGATTCTGCTACCATTAAACTATTGGTCCAAAACCCACAAGATAAACTAAAATAGCTAGTAATTTTATCATTAACTTCTATTTTATAACATAAATCACCTCCTGATTTAGGGCACTTTATTATTTCGTCGTGTTGCATATTATTATAATTTAGGAGATTCTAAAATTGGTAAAGATAAATCTACTTCTTTTGGAAAATCGGGTAAAACTTCGTCTAATTTTTTATCAATAAAATCCTGCATGTGTTCAAAAGTAAAATTAGATTTTATATATTGTCCTTGTTTTTTACCTTTAACAGAATAAGGTTTATACTTAGTATATACCTCTTTTAATGCTGAAATTGATGTTTTATCATTTATTTTAAACCATTTAGTTTCTTTAAGTAACCACTGATTAGCTGCACTAGGGTGAACATTTTCTAATTCACCCCCAATTAATACTGTATGAGAAGGATTTAAAAAATCTAATGGTCCTGACCATCCAGAACAAATTATAGGTTTTTTACTTAAACAAAATTCAGCTAATGGTCTTCCATACCCCTCACCTTTAGTAAAAGATACCATAGCTTTTACCTTGGGATGATTATATAAATCATTCATTTGGGAATCAGATAGATTACCATTTAAAATATAAACATTAGGTAATTTTGCATTATGTGGAAATTCATGTTTTATCCTTTTTATTTTTTTAAGGAGAGTATCTCTACTTAAATAGCTATTTCTACCCGTGCTCGCTTTTAGAATAAGAGCAGGAGATATGTTTTTACCCTTAAAAGCAGTAAAGAAATTTTTTATAAGTATCCCTACATTTTTTCTATCATGACCTAAATCCCCATTCATCCAATGGCCCACAAAAAGGTAACAAAATGATTCTTTAATACTTGAAAGATCGAGTTCAACATCATTATTATCTTTATGGAAGTAGGTATTCAAATCAACACCTTCAAATAAAACCTCTATTGGTTTTTCTAGTTTAATTACCCCTACAGGTTGATTAGTTCTTTTATCTCTTTTTTCAAATTTAATATCCTGAAATACTTTTTTACTATGTTGAGAAGAAACAAAATTTAAATCCATCCTATTTAATCCATCTATCCATTCTGCTTGGCAACCTGTACTTTCTATGCCTGCTGTTATCCCAATATTGAATTTACCTACTTTTTGAAATTCACTAGGAATAGTTATTTGTGAAAATATATCAGGTTGGGAATCTAATTTTTGTATAATATATTTATTTAAAAACTTCCAATTTTCATGGTCTTGTAAAAAACCACCTGGAGTATCACCCCATCTTTGTGGTAAAATTTTTACATCATACTTATCAGTATTTATTATAGCTTTGGCTACATCTCGCGAACGTGCCCCATAACCACTATAAGTATCTATAGGACAACTAATTACATAACTTGGTTTACTCATTAATATAAAATTTTATGGTTTAAAAATTTGCCTTTATAATCAGTAGCATTTACAATCTCATAATCTTCTCGTGGCTTCCAATTATCAAAAAGTTCATTTACAGTATTTATAAAAGTTTTAGCCTGAGCCTCAGCTGTGAATTGAGCTTCTTCACTAATAGCCCACTCTCTTCCAGCTAATCCTCTCTCTTTTCTTTCATCATTGCTTAATTCATAAACTTCTTTAATTCTTTCAACAGCATCCTCCCAAGCACACCTATCATCAAAAATATAAGGTGTTGGAGGAGAACCTTGTATTGATCTGCTTGTAGGATAAACTGGAAATGCCCACTTTCCATGCTTTTTAAAGGTACCTCTGTGGTTAGAAGGAATTTCTTTACTAGGAGTAAACCATTCCCCTTCATTATTTTCAAATCTCATTTGGTCCTGCATTCCCCCTGTAGTGTTAGCTATAATAGGAGTACCAGTTAATAATGCTTCTGTAATAGTCAATCCCCATCCTTCATTAGAGGTTAATAATACTTGAACATCAGCAGTATTATATAGTAAATTTAATTTTTCCCTACTTAACTTAGAATTAGACATAATTATACTTTTTGAGTAACTTTCTCCAAAAAGATATTCTATTACAGCTGATAAATCAGTTCCATGATCAGTAACTAATTCTGTATGTAAAATAAATCTACACTTATCTGCTTTTTCTTTAGGTAAAGAATCTAAAAACACCCTAAAGGCTAATAATGCATCCGGAATTTGTTTTCGTCTTATATTTCTTGAATTAAAGAATAAAGTAAAATCAACTTCTTCCCCTTTAAATATATGCTTTTTAAATTCAATTAATGTTTTATCATCTGAATTAAGAGGGTAATAATGTTTATGATTTAACCCATGAGGTAGATATTTAAATATCCTATTTGAATTATCACAATCTTCTAAAACTAATTTATTTATATTTACTGTTTGTTTAGAAATACCAAATAATAAATCACAAGACTCATAATAGGGTTGATTATATCTAGGGGCAGGATAATCATCCCAAATATTAAGGTAAATTATAGGGCATTGTTTTCTAATTTGGTCCTCCATATTAAATACATGCTGAAAATATCTAGGATCAGTAAATAACATTACTGCATCAGGTTTTTCCATATTCATAATATTGTGGAGTTCTAAAGAATTACTATAACCATTCACACAATATAAAAATACAGAAGAATCTTCAATTCCTGATTCTTTATTAGTTGCAGCAGATATATCTAATCTTTTTCCAGCTTCTGGGTGTTTTATAGCCCCCGCTATATTAACCCAATTAAAATGCTGGCAGGTACCAACTACTATTTCTTTTGCAATTGTAGCAACTCCTGAGTGTACTCTTATATCATCACAAATTAATAGTATTTTTTTTCTTTTATCCTTAGGGATATATTTAAAACTTTTATTCATTATTTTTATAAATCTAGGTTAGTTTGGTTTGTAATTTGTTTCCTAAAATCATCATCTGTAAGATACAAAAACAAAGCCCTATCAGCAAGTTTTTGAAAAGAAAATTTTCTTCTTACACATTCAATTTTAAAATTCTCGAATAAATCACTTTTAACCTTAACACTTGTTAGTGTCATTTTTTTCGCATTTGACATAATTTTTATTTTTAATAACGTTTAATTATACATATATCAAAATATCAGTAGAGTATAGCTTCATTACAAAGTTCTTGTTCTTCTTTATAAGGGCAAAAAGTACAAGTCCATTTTGATGGTGTAGCTGAGTAATCTGATTCTTTGATTTTACCACTATAATTAAAACATTCCTTAATGAAATTATTAATAGCAGTTTTTGCTTTATTTAACTTTATTTTACCACTAGGGGGAGTAAAAGTTTGAACTCTATATGCTTGGTGGGGCGACATTATTTTTTCATCATCCCAATCTAACACTTTTCTTTTTAATATAAAAAATTCAATTTCTATTTTATCTAAAGGAATACCATACTGCTCAGAAAAAAATTGTTTATATAATAAAAGTTGATATTGTTTATCCTCATCTTTTTTAGCATAACTATTCCAACCCTTAGTACTGGTTTTTATATCAATTATTTTAAATGTATCTGTTGGTTCATGGTACGTAACAACATCCAAATACCCCATATACAAAACATTATTATACATTTTATTTGGTGGTATTATTATAGGTAATTCACAACCTACTAAATATGTACCTTTTTTACTAAAATATCTACTACGTTTCTTTTTAAACCAATTTAAAATAGCAACCCCATCTTCAAAAAATTCTCTCATTTCTCCAGCATTAGAAAAATGAGATTCTTTATTTTTTTCATATTGATTTTGGTATTCTGTTATAAATTTACTTCTAAAATCCTCTTCTATATCTATTTCTCTATCAGCTGCAGCAAATGATTTATCATATGCTACATCTAAATAATGTTGCATAACTTCGTGGATGGCTGTTCCAAATACAGTATGAATTGAAGAAGTAAAACGTTTAATTTTATCCTTATACTGTAATTTCCATCTATGGGGACATCCTCTAAATATGGACATCTGAGAATATGATATATTCTTTTGATATGCATAATTAACGGGGGTTGGAGGATTATTTCTAATCTCCTTTATAATCTTTGGGATCTTTTTAGCCAAACTATTTTTTCCATTTATCTCGACCTACTAAAAGGCCGATTATTCCATAATTAGCAATATCTATAAATGTATCTTGCATACCTTCACCTTCAACAAATGATCTACCATTTATTAATAGATTTTTTAAACGTGATATTTTATCTGTTAACCTAATACACAACCCAGTTAGTGAGAATTGTTTATCATCGCTATTATTAACGATATCTCCGCCTAAAGCAATGTTATTTAACCCATAATCCATATGCTTACGAGCAAACATTTCATACATTTCTTTTTGTATCGATTTGAATTCACTTGACAATAGGGGATATTCTTTTTCGAATGCTCTTACTGCTGCTTTTTCTGGATGTTTGGCATCCATAATTTCTCTATCACTCATCATTTCGTGGTATTTAGTTATTGTATCACCCATTTACTTGTACTGGTCTATTAATATTAAAATATTGTTCTAATGTTGATAATCTATCATCGGCATCAACTAAATTTATAAGTGCTTCTTCAGCATTTTTATAAAAATCTTCTGTTGAATGGTCTCCAATGCCAACAGCTTTATTACCTAATAGGTCAAGTGATAATAGTGCTTTAGCTTTATCTGCTTCAGCAGATGTTTTTAACATTGTGTATAATTCTTTTGTCATTTTAGTAAAGGTTTTATTTCTTTTGTACTTAATCCTCGATCCGATAATATACTAACAATATCTTTATTATCCAACATACTTATATATTCTTTTACTTCTCTTTGGGAACATTTCCAATGATCAGAAAGATTTATTAATAATTCTTTATTATAAGATTTAGATTTTGATTTAATGTATTTATTCCACTTATTATTTTTAGGTAGAAATTCTTTATATACATTATAAATTAGTACTTTTTCTTGGGGAGGAAATTCTTGGACATAATTAGCTATTTCGATATAATCTTTATTCATGGATATAAATCTATGAATCATATAACTATTCCAAACCTCCCAATCAGATTCAGTGAATTTAGTAGAGGGAGATTTGTGATAATTAATTTCTTTAAGCCAATCAAAAATGTTTTTCATTAAACAATTTCGTCCTTTAATTCTTCTCTTAATTCTACAGGTAATCCCTCACCTAATATTTTATTATTAGAAGGATCATAAAAAATAGGAATGGGCATAATAGCATCATTATCTGTGCCCGCTACAAATTTAGATATCTTTCTAAGTATTACTCCTGACTTAAAAATACTACCTCCATTTTCATTTTTTAATCCTTCGGTAGTTTTAAGGTCAACATTAAGTTGAGGAGGTTGTTGTTGTTGTTGTTGATTTTTACTCATAATTATTTATTATTTATTAAATTTGAAATTAAACTCATTGTATTTATCTCTTTATCAATCCTAAAATTAGCTTTATATTGATGGTCATTAATTATAACTGCAACTGTGCCTTCTTTTCCAGGTAGATATTCATTTGATTTATTATATAAAATTTTAAATAACTCATCAAAATCATCTACATTAGCATCAGCAATAATTTGTCTAATTTTGTTAAAACTAGGGTTTGATTTTTTTAGTTCATCTATAATAGCAGACAAATAGCTAGTAGAAACAAGTAAAGAATTATCTATTTCTAGTTTATTCTCAGTACTACTTGTTTGTATAGTATTAAGCATTTTTCTAATATCAGGATAATAATTATTAACTATTGAACCAATGGCAGTTGGTTGATATTCAATGCCCTCCTTACTACATATACTAGCTAAATGAACTGCAACCTCCTTTTTTGTTGGAGGGATAATTTTTAATACTTGACACCTTGATTGTAAAGGATCAATAATACGTTCTACATAATTACAAGTCATGATAAATCTTGTAGTACGTGAAAATGTTTCAATTATATTTCTAAGGGATGCTTGTGCTTGAATCGTAAGAAAATCAGCCTCATCTAAGATAATAACCTTAATAGGTTTAAATGAAACGACTGATGCGAAACTAGAGACTTTATCCCTAATGGTTTCAATCCCACGCTCATCAGAAGAGTTAATATAAATGTAATCACAATCTAAATTATTTACTATTAGTTTTGCTAAAGTTGTTTTACCTGTACCTGCTGGGCCATATAATAAATAATTTTGTATATCATTATTTTTTAATTGGTTTGCTATAGAGGATTTTAGACTATCATTTCCTACATAAGTATCTAACGTAGTAGGTCTATATTTCTCATTTAATAAGCTATGCTCCGTATTCACCATAAATTGAATATATTTTTTCTTTAGGCTTTTCTACTTCTATTTCTTGAGTATTAATAGCATATAATTTACTTTGTAGGGGTTCTAATCTATAGTTTCCCCTAAATCCTGTTTTTCTCATATATGCTTCAAGAGTATCAGTTAAACCCTTATAAACTTCTTCTTCACCAACTAAGCTCCAACTGTCACCAGGTGGAACTCTGTTAGCAATTAATTCATTGTATTCTTTAATTTCTTTATCCATAATATACGAAATTATTTAGACTCAGCCACAGATGCTTTTTTATAATCTGTGATTACACGTTTAATGGCTTGTGCTGCTTTTCGAGCTCGCCCTTGACTTGCTTTAGTAGTCCCATTATTTTCTGTTGCTAAGATATTAAAGTTTTCTTCAATTATCTCAAAAATTTCTTGTTTTGTCATTTTTTTTTTATTTATTAATTATTAATTTACATTCCCATCATCATTGAAGGGTCTATTTGTGGTTGATTATTATCTTCTTCCAGTTCATCTACTACAGTACATTCTGTTAATAATACTGTTCCAGCGACTGAAGCTGCATTTTCTAATGCTGTTCTAGCTACCTTAGTTGGATCGATAATTCCTGCTTCTTTCATATCAACTGTGTTACTAGATTTAATATCAAAACCTAACCAACCATCATTACCAGAATTAATCATTCCATCTGCTATAATTTTAGCACTAACTTCTTCATGGCCAGCATTAACTAATATTTGATTAAATGGTTTTGCACATGCTTGTTTTACAATAGCAGCTCCAGTTGATTTAACCTCTAACCCAGATGAAGCATATAATAATGCAGTACCACCCCCAGGAATTATACCTTCTTCTAAGGCAGCTCTAGTGGCATGTAAAGCATCATCTACTCTGTCTTTTTTCTCTTTCATTTCAGTTTCAGTATTTCCACCAACATGAATAATAGAAACCCCACCTACAAATTTAGCTAATCTATTTTGTAATTGCTCTTTTTCATAAGCTGATTGGGATTTATCAACTTGGGATTGTAATTCTTTAACTCTATTATTTATAGAATCTTCATCACCTTTACCATCAACTAAAGTTGTTTGTTCTTTTGTAATAGTAGCTGTTCGTGCCCCACCAAACCAATCCCAACTGAACTTATCTAGCTTCATACCTTTTTGTTTATCAAAAACTTTACCACCAGTAATAATAGATATATCTTCTAAAACTAATTTACGTCTATCCCCAAAATCAGGGGCTTTTACAGCACAAACGTTAACTGTCCCTCTCATTTTATTAACAATTAGAGTTGCTAAAGCTTCATTATCAATATCTTCTGCGATTATTAATAACGATCTTCCTTGGGATGAAACTGCTTCTAGAATTGGTAATAATTCTTTAACAGAATTTAATTTATGGTCCATAATAAGAACAGCAGGATCTTCTAAAGTAGAAGACATAGTATTATTATCAGTAACAAAATATGGTGATTTGTAACCCCTATCAAATTGCATCCCCTCTACTGTCTCTAAATAAGTATCACCTGTTTTAGATTCTTCAATATGTACTACACCTTCAAGACCTACTTTTTCTATAGCAGTTGCAATTAATTTTCCAGTATCAACATCATTATTAGAAGAAATAGTAGCAATTTGCTCTAACTGGCTTTCACCTGATAAATCTTCACTTATATTATTTCTTAAGTTATCAATAACTTTTTCTACAGTTTTATCAATATCTCTTTTAATTTGAACTGCGTTTTCTTGATTATTTAAAGCTGTTAATCCTGCTTTAATCATTTCTCTAGCTAATAAAGTAGCAGTTGTAGTTCCATCACCTGCTTTTTCAGCTGTTTTAATAGCAGCTTGTTTTACTAATTGTACTCCTAATTCCTGATTAGGATCCTTTAATGTAATAGATTTTGCTACAGTAACTCCATCTTTAGTAGATTGGGGAAACCCTTGACCATTAGCTATAACTACATTTCTACCATTAGGGCCTAATGTTGATACAACAGCATCAGCTAATATATCAATCCCTTTAACTAAATTGGTTCTAGCATCAGAACCTAATATAACTTGTTTACTCATAATTTATTTTATAAATTGGTTAAATTAACTTTATCTTCTTTACTTACTTCAGTTTCCGCTATAATTTTATCAATATTAACGTCTTCAGAGACTACAGCTAAAACTTGGTTTTCTGGTCCTACAAAATATTCTTCACCATCAAATTGGAATCTAGTAAAACCCATAGTAGGTAAAACTACTTTATCTCCTATTTTAACACTAGGTGGTATTAAAGCACCTGTATTAGTGTGCCCACCAGGACCTACAGATACTACTAATCCAAATTTATTAGTTTCTTTTCCTAAGTCTGGGACTATTATGTTACCAAATGTTTCTTCTTCTGCTTCTATAGGTTTTACAACACAAGCATTATGAATTGCTACTAATTTTTTCATCAATATAACTTTTTATTTGTTTAACTTCATTTTTAAAATTTTTATAAAATGCATCTAAAGAAGAATAATCTTTATTATCATTCATTTTTTCTTTAATTATCCACTGTAATGCCCATTCAAAATTAGGGAAATAACTAAGGGATTTTGAATATGTTTTATTACTCCCAGTTGACCTAAAATGGTTAGCATTTTTGGTAATCTTAATATTTACAGTATGATTAAACTCATCAATAGTAATAAAATAAGGATCTAATCTAGGATCTTCAATAACTGTTTGGTTTTTTGCGGTTCTTGCCATATATAACTTTTATTTATTTGACCCCAATATACGAAAAAAACATCGCTAGGACACGTTTTTTTGCAATTATTTTTACTTAATTTTAATAGATTTTGATTTAGCCTCTTCAGCTAGTGGTATAAAAATTTCCAATAACCCATTTTCTAAAGATGCATCAGTTTTTGATAAATCAAATTTAGGTGCAATTTTATATCTTAGATCAAAAGATTTTTTAGATAACCCATTATGAATAGTTCCTTCATGGAAGGTTTCTTCATCGGGTTTTTTATAACTTATTTTTAAAGTATCCCCTTCAATATCTAAAACTACGTCTTTTTTAGTTAACCCAGTACAGGCAACTTCAAAATGAAGTCCTTCATCGTCAAAGAAGATATTAAGAGGGTGGGGTTGTTTTGAATTTTTGACAGGATTAAATACGCTGTCAGTTTTAAAGTGGTTCCTAAATAGGATATCGAAAGGACTTATATGCCTTTCTAAGATTTCTAATGTACTCATATCATTTATTTTGTGGAGCCGAAGCTTCCGATTAATTTATTTTTAAACATAACAAGTGCCCTAGCTAAATGTTTTGTTCTATTATACATATAATATAAGAAAGAAAAATTAACCTTCCTAATTATTTTTAACTTCTACTCATTTTCTTCTGTATCAAAGAAAAATACTTGACTTAGTCTAGAACTATTAATATCCCATCCAAAATATACAGGTGCAGCATGTAATAATTTTGCATCCCATATAACTAATCTATTAAAAACATTACCAACTTGGTCAACTAACTCATAGGGGGTTGAATCAACAAATGTTTTTTGGTTAAAAATGTTTTTTCCTTCTTGGCTATCTCTTCCTCTGGTTTCTTTGTGGGCATAAAAACAAGTTCCTGCTTCATAGGGTGCATCAGGGTTTAAATAAATAGCAGCAGCCCATTGTTGACTATCACAATGCCATACACTTCTGAAGTCAGCTTTATGAGATTGGAATCTAGCATTCATAGCATATTCTTTCCATTTAATAATTTTCCTACTAATAATGCTTTCAAATTTTTCTTTCACACCATCAATAAAAAATTGTTTTCTAGTCCTTAATCCTTCAAAACCTTCATCATCAAAGTACCATTGAGATACAGCAAAATCTCTAAATTCTTCTGGGTTATCATAAAAATTATCTACTACAAAAAATCTATCTCTAGCATCCTTATTTACTGTAAATCTATCTGTGGTAACTATACCTCCTTCTTGTTCATTAGGGTTTGTGTCTTTATAATACATAGTTTTAAATTTGTTCGTTCCTTAATAAATAGTATACACTATTAATTTCTGCTGTAGTGAATTCTATTTTCATCATTCCTTTTTTAGATAAACTAAGTTTTGAATATTCACTATCTTTATTATTTGAAAGTATTTTATTAAATTTATCAGCGTTAAAAGGGAGATTAATATTCTCCTCTTTAATATCTCCCGAAATTTGGTATGATATTTTATTACTATAACTTTCATCAATAGATTCCGGACTAAATGTAAATTCACATATTTTATTTTTATCAAAATCCGATGTAGTACTAATAACTACACTTTCGGCATCTAAAGCAGTTTTTGATTTAATTAAATGTACTAAATCTTCACTACTTAGATCCAAAATAACCTCATATTCTACATCCTCTGTCCAACTAGTTTTACCAATAGTAAGTGGGTCTGAAAGAGTATATGTTAAATTAAAGTTTTGGTCTTCAATATTTAATGTGTTGTAAACACTTCTTTGACCAATTAAATTTAGTAACAATTCTCCATTAGTAATAGATAATAATTTAACTAATTTATCAGTATCAAATACTCCTATTTCGCTATCATGTAGTGGAAAATTGTTTAATACTACTCTACAAACTAAGCCTTCACTTTGAGCATATACAGTTAATGTGTTATCTTTTATCCTCCATTTAACTGATTTATGGAGGTCATTTAAATAATACTTTGAAATGGTACTTTGTAATAAACTTTTATTTATCATAATAATAATATACGTAATTTGTTTTAAATTTCAAAAAAATTGAAATCATTTTTATATGGGTTTAAATCTAGGGGCCATTGTAAATCACTAAAAAACCCTTCTAATTTATTTAACAATATAGAATCGAATACTTTTTTCCTATTAGCATATTTGTCTAAAAAATCTTTAATTTTATTAGGCATATCATAATCAAAAAAAGCTAATGCTTCTATTTTATAAGGGTTATCTTTTAAATAAACCCATTTAACTTTATCTGCCATTGTAATTAAATTATGTTTTCTATCTAACTGCCATAACTTAAGTAAATCATTGTAACGAATAGCTGCTCTTACAGGTGCTGGAGCCCCCTTAAGTATTTCAGTAAACATTTCTCCTGCTCTAGCTTTAGTACCAGAATATTTTTCTAATTTTTTAACAGATGTTGGATTACCTAACTGTTTGATTGAAATGTCCCCATAAATAATTCTTTTTTTAAAAACTTTAATTTTTTCTATTATGTTATCTTTTTCTTCACCTTTTAACACCTGTTGTAAAATATCATTAAAAAATTCTCCTAAAATAGGTGGAAAATTAGCTTTCATAAATTCTAAACCTTTAATATCTAAAATTTCTTTTTCAATCCCCTCTTGTTTAGTAATCCACTGTGCATAACGTCTAGTAGCTCTAAAATAAGCAGACCTAATTACACATTCCGTTTTCATTTCAAGTCTATGTTCTGAAACATTAAAACATTCTTTAGCTAAGTTATCATAATGATCAGTAATAATATCCTGATATGCTAATGCTACTCCTTCTAACTTACTATCTTTTTCTTTATCACTAAATTCTTCAAAATTAGGGTATAAATGAAGTAATATAGGTTCAGCATTAAAATAATTAGAATCAGTATCTACATAAGCACAATAATTTATATCATCTTTATCACAGATCCACCAAGGTGTTTCTTCTAAATGTTTCATATTGATTGTGCTATTAATTTTTTAAATTTAGTAGTTGACCAACCATGATCTCTATTTAAATAATGAATTAAAATTCTTAAATTATCACCAGTAAAAGACTCATCTTTATAATCATCTCCTAGAAATCTAATATCAAATTCCCCCGTTTTAAGTAAATCATATAATTGTTCTTCATATGTGTATCTAACTACATCATCTACATATTTAAGAGACATTAGTATTTCTTTTCTATCTTCTACACTTAATATAGCCTTTAATTTTTCTGGTCTTTCAATTGTGGGGTCTGTATGTAATAGTACTATAAGACTATCACAATGTTGTTTTGCTTCTTTAAACATTTTTATATAACCTGGATGGATTATATCAAATGCCCCTGCTATTACTCCTTTTTTCATATTAAAATGTTCTTTCTCCGGGTACTGGAGGTAAATTAACTGGTTTATTCCCATTTGAATCTAAATCATTTCTTTCAAGTAGTTTTACTGTATATTTAATACCCGCAACCTTAAAACTTCCCCCTTGTTTAAGCATTTTTCTAAAAAAATTTTCTTGAATCTCATTCCATTCTTCACTTCTAGTAATTAATTCTTCTTTAGAAACAGGTTCCCCATTTTCTGTAATTAATTGGTTACTCCTAATTGATTGTTTTTTTAATGTCATATTTCTAATTTTAGTTCCCCACGTATAACTTTATTCATATGTCTATTAGCACAAAGGGCTGATTCTTGTATAATTCTCCATCCAGATAAAGTAATAGCTTCACTTAATATTGAATTACTCATTCCATACCTAAATGAAGGTAAAGCAGTAGCTCCATATAAACTATTAAGTAAAATTTTCATTGTGTATTGCATTAAATGATAGTATTCACCTTTTTCTTTATTACCTACTTTATATGCTTTTTTCATTGCATTTTTATATTTTACTCTTTCATCAAACCATTTATTTAATACTGTGGATAAAGTAGATTGAACAGTAGTGTCAAAAATACAACCATTAGCAGAAACAGAAAATCCTCCTTTTTCAATAATATCTATTAATTTTTTAACTGAGATATTAGTTCTAACATTATTTTTATTTTCAATTAATAAGTTATCATTAGCATTTCTTTCTTTAAGATCATTAAGTCCTAATCTATTATTACGATCATCTGCATCTATAATTCTAGCTTGAAGAGTTTCTTTCCCAATATTAAGAGACATTATTATAGATGGGTATAAGGATGTTAAATCTTCATCAAACATATACTTGTATAATCCTGCTTGGGGACAAAAAAGATAACCACCTGCATATCCCTTTTTAATTATTGGGTTAGGATCTTTTCTAGGCGGTATTATTTTATTACTTAATAAATAAGCAGATATAGCTCCATCTTGGGTTTTACTATTAGAATAAACTTCACTATAATTATGTTTACCTTTATGAGATAAGTTCTTTGTTAAAGCAATATACTGAAGTTTTTCATCTAATAATTTTAATATTTCAACATCACGAAAATTATATTGAATATATTTTTGCAAGTCAATTTTAAATAATTGATCTAAATTACCATCATAATCAATTTTACCTATACCTGTATATTTTTCTCCAATAGCATCTAATTTCCAACTAGGTTCATCTTTCCAACTGTATTTTTTATGTAATCTCATATAATCTAAAGATTCAACTCCAATAATATCTACAAATTGATTTCTTTTAAAGAAATAACTATTATTCTTTTTAGCATTTACTTTACCTAAAGGAGATAATTGGTCAGCAAAATCTTTTCCTAAAACATTACACATTCTATAGTATAAATAAGGAATATCAAAGTAATCACTATTATACCCAATTAAAATATCAGGATCAATTTCCCTAAAACGCTCTAAAAACTTAGCTAATAATTCTTGTTCCGTTTTACAAGGTACTATTTCTTTATTTCTTGCTTTTGTTCTTTTTAAATCACCCTTATCATCACGAACTAAAATAACCCAATTATCTGATGCTTTATCCCAATATGCTATTGTAGTAATAGGCATGGGAGCTCTTTCAATGTAATCTTCAGTTAAAGCACCTCCTATCTCACACTCAATATCAAAAAACAATTCTTTATGCCCTGTAGAAGGTTCATCATTAGTTCCATATTTTTCTATTAAAAATTTTTGATATGGGGGTATATCATGGTAGTGTAAATTAGGGGTATTCTTATCCCAATTATATGTCTTTTTAAGGGGTTCATGGCTTAACCCTATATTTGTAGCTTCATCTTCAGAACATTCTACAAATGCAGTATTATACCATTCGATTTCATCATAACCTCCTTCGTCCCACAGATGAATCTTAAATTTATTATTCCCTAATCTAGTAGCATAACATTTTTTATACATTATATTCCTATACTTGCGTTATGAAATTTTTGTAATTCATCTCCTGTAAAAAATTGATGTAAATCTGGTCTGTAATAATTGATTGATTTCATTACTTTTCTATCACGTGTTCTATAAACTACGAATCTTTCTTCCACTTGTTCAAAGTGACATGGCTCATTTTGTTCTTTAGAGCGGATGGTGACAGTCTCCATGGCTTCTTTTTCAGTGCTACAAGACTTCGACATATTGCTTCCTTGTACTTCTTGATATGCTGGCCATATCTTATCTTTAAGGCCGTGTAACATAGTACCGTTCCCAAGGGAAACGTAAGCAATATCACACAAAGCATCCAAAACTTCCACGATGTCTCCGTTTTCGCAAGCCTGTCTATATTCTTCCAATTCTTCAAGTACAAAGTCGTATACGAATTGCCATTCCTTTTTTTCTGGT
>Ga0181409_1000219_pt1 | contig 22757 bp, 30 predicted proteins | sample 32SPOviralmetaG_FD_130138 | JGI IMG/M metagenome (GOLD analysis project Ga0181409, IMG submission 130138) | Marine viral communities from the oligotrophic San Pedro Time Series (SPOT) site, San Pedro Channel, CA, USA - 32 SPOT_SRF_2012-05-30 | ecosystem: Environmental > Aquatic > Marine > Strait... | reverse complement strand
TATTGGTATGATGTATGCACTACATGGTATTGTTCCGTATGATGAACTGACAACATTTGCACAGGCTATGCCCGACGAATACAAAGACGATGATGTAGTCAAAGCCTACAGGTCTTACTACAAGTCTAAGCAACACAGTAAGGGCGGGGTGCGGTATGTGCGTACTGATGTCCCTACTTGGTGGGAGGTGACGGCGTGAAGAGATTTCCCAAATCGAAAGCAAAGATACAGGCATTGAACATTTGCATTATGCAGTACACATGTATTGAGGGAAGTGAAAGAGATTGGTTCAAAACATACAACGACGGTATGGACACTTTCGGTACACCTATCATTTGCACAGTGGAAGATATTGAATGGGCGATGGATTACTTATGGGAACGATGTCAAAAGGTGGAGGTGACGGCGTGATGTTGAAGAAAGATTATGAAGAAATGACGAAGGCTCTTGTTGAGGCCATGAATAAATTAGACCCGAAAGGGCATTTCTCGAATTGCACAGGTCATACAGAATACAATAGACACAGACAAGTGGTTGTTGATAGTGTTAGAAGCATCATGAAATCCTATGGCGTGGAGGTGACGGCGTGAACAAAAAAGATTTAGAAAAACAAATCGCATACTTGAAAAAGAAAATGGATTGGGAACATGAAGTCTTACGGTATATGGAAGACGAAGATTTCACATACAAAAAGTTCCTTTATTATAGAGATAATGCGGGTTGGTGTAATGAATGTGATTCCGTGTCAGTGAATGAACAGTATCTACAAGGAGGTAAGGTACTTGAGAATCCTAATGCTGATGGTGAATATGAATGCTATTATTGTTGGGAACAAAATGCGGAGGTGACGGAATGAACGATACAATACAAAAGATAGCGATAGACGCAATAACAATCATACAACATCTAGGTCAAGATGAATTGGCTAAGATACTTTTAGATAGATACGAGAGAGCGATAAAAGATGATAGGAATTAAATGTAAGAATAAACATACTAATGAAATAAAAGAAGTAAAACAAGTAAATCAAGTATATGGTAAACCTGTTTATGTATTAGAAAAAGAGAATGGAGAAAGAAACAATTGGAGTGAAGAATTATTTTTACTTCATTGGGAAGTGATACCATGAGTGATGATGAATGCCCCGGCTGTGAGGGTCGGGAAGGAGAATATGAGGATATGTGTTATGAATGTAAATCGGAAATTGATGGTTTGATTGCCGATAGATATTGGATAGCGAGAGGTAGATTGTAATGGAAGAAGAAACAGAAATAGTAACTACAGATGTAGATGATGATATGAGAGAATATGAAATAAAGTTAGACGGAGAATACCACACAGTAGTAATGGAAATATCCATTTGGGACTATGGGATTAACTGCCCAACCTGTAATAAAAATAACAGTAAAAATAAAATGTATCTGTTAAGTAACGGGCAGTATCTTTACAAAGGAGTGTGTTGTGGTATGTTCGGACTGTGTGAGGTCAAAGGTGAGGACAATGGATTGGCAACCGACAACTGAAATGATAACTTGGGGAAAAGAACATTTGGGGGCAATACCCGTAGACGGGGTATGGTCACCGGAGGGTAGTGGAGTACAATATAGAAAGACGGCGGAGAATACTTTCGCACTTATGTTTATGTACAATCATCCCGAATGTGAAGTACACCATGAAAGGTATAGAGAAATAATTACAGCATGCGGGTATGATATGCTTGAAGGTGATGGGGTACAGAAGATTACTCCACCACTTGACCCTATGGCTAGAATGCAACAAGAGTTTGAAATGAAGCAAGAGCAAGCGAGAGGATGGTTATGTCCATCTTGCGAGTACCCTCTTGCTAACTGTGAACTTGATGAAAGGGAAGATGTATTTGTAGAAACTATAGATGCAGAACTCACTGGTGGAGATAGCACTGAGATAGAGATTTGGAGTTGTAACATTAAGTGTACTCAATGTGATGAAGAGATTAAAATGAATCCCGATGATTACCATTTAATTGCGGGCGACGAACACTACATGCGTTGGCGTGTTGATGATAGTCATCAATTCATGGCTCTCACAAGAGGGCAGATGAAAGAGATGCAAGACGCAGGTGTACTCAATGGAGAAGTTCTTGGTAGTATTCATGATGGAAAGAAAGTACCTCCGTGGATGTGGGGTATATATGCTATCAAGAGGACTATAACTAAGAGTGAAGAAGATGAGTAGTTTTGAAAGAAATTATTGGGAAGATGATTCAAAAGTAAAGAAGTGGGCTTCCGGTAAAGGGAAGGCTCGTCTTGCTTGGATAAAGTGGGCAGGTCGCTATTGGGTGGACTTGCGAATTCTTAGACGAGAAGAAGATGGATACACACATACTAAACAAGGTATAAGATTATCACCGGAACAAGTGAGAGAGATGCTTCCTGTACTCAATGAACTATTACAAGATATTGATGATAAAGTAGAGGAAGATGAGAGGCATGACGACAAGGATATATCATCTTAATTGGTATCATCCTAATAGAGTATGGGTATTCAATGATGGGGCTTTGAAAGGTGACCCACTTTACTATGGCTTTGAAAGAATAACTGCTAATTTACTTGAAAAGTTGGGTGCAGTAATGTATCGTAAAGCCCATCGTACAGGGTGTAAGTTAATTTTGTCCGATAGAGAAAAACCAAATACTTTCAAATTTAATTTAATATCTAAGGATAGAAATGGTGCGAAATACAGTAACGACGAACTTGGTGCAGGGTGGATTGAGAGTGAAGCCTTGATAGGTACACCCGATGTACTCTTTGTTGGAGTTGGGGTGGATTGATGTTACTTAGTAGAGCAATAGTATTAGTTTCTAAGATGCCTAAGTTAGATGTTAAAGACATCACTAAAGAAGAGGCATACGAACTTTGGGAGTTCTTAGATGAGGAAAGAAAATTACCGATAACAAAAACAAGACTGAAAATAAACTTAGCAAAGGAATGTGGAGTATTCATAGAACAGTTAGATGCAGTAGCCAATGGTGCTTCACTAGCAGAAGTATTGATTATGGAATCTTCCGATAGTAAAACAAGTAAATTAAAACTAAAAGAAATTAAGAGTATAATTCAATCAGTGACAAGTGATGAAGAATGGATAATACCATTTTGTCACACTATGGATATTACCGAGGCCGAATTTGTTTGGCGGTGGGCTTTGAGTGAGCGTTGGCGTTCACTAAGATACCGAATGAGAAAGTGGGCTAAAATTAATTCTAAAATTAATGATGATATAATTGGTACATTTGAAATGATGGATGTTATATTTGGGTTGAGAAACAAACATTCAGTTGAGCAACCTGTTACAGAATTTAAAAGATTACAAGCATGGAATGGTATTGACATACCCGACAAGTATTGGTTTGTCAATGACTGTGGTACGCTGATGTTCTTAGAGAACGATATTGCAAGGAACAGAAACGGTGAGATAAACCGAGAATACACACCACAAGTGCAGGGTATTGATTCATGTTGGTGTTGGGTGGATGTACTAGGTACGACAAGATTACATTCTACAGAACAGGATGTACCATTTTCAAATTACAAAGAGCCTATGAATATTTCATGGCATGAGGCTAACAAGATTCTTTACAATTATCCAAAGGGTGGCTTCTTAATTCTTAATGATAATAATTATCATTTGTACACTAAGGGTACTAACGCTTTGATTGTTCAAGCCTTGTCTGTAAGACAGATAAAAAATACAGGGTACGAATTTATTTTAGGTGTTAAAGATGGTATAGATATTATAGATGTAGACAAGATGATGATAGAGAATTTACCGTTTGAGGTAGAGAGTGCGCTGAAAAGAAACAAAGTTCCTGTACAGAATACGCACACTAGTCATGATATACAGTTTTTAGTCATTGAAGTAGTGTACTCATGGCGAGCAGAAGATGGGTGGGGGTGGCGTTACATTACTACACTCGATGACGCATCCATCAATGAGATTGATGAGTACACTACTTACATATCTATGGTAGGTGTAGACAATGAGTGATACACTAAAGAACATAGGACTAGGTATTTTACTTTCTAAGATACGCTTCTCAGTATCAGTATCAAAGGTACACTTCGGATTCGGGTTTAGAGTTGACAAGTACATACAGTTAGACATTCAAGATGATAATACAAAGGCGGTTGTAAAACTATGGTGCGATGAAAATAATTTAACACTTAAATATCGTACTAAAAATAATGCAGATATACTCAAATGGTTGAGTGTAATAGAGCCATACGCTGAATTGTTACACGATAAGAAAGGGTACAACCGTATGTTGTGGGTAATTGATAATCCTATACCTAGAGCAAACCCTTCTACACCTACAAATGTGTTTCATGATTGGGTCAAAAAATGGGATGATATTGAAAATGATATATAAACCAATTAAGAAAAGAAGGTTGATGAAGATGAATTGGAACGAATTACTGCGACCTACCAAACCGGTAGAGATAGTAGGTAACAATGTCTTTGTCAAAGATTTCCAAGAATGGGAAAAAACGGGTGAGTACCCATCAGCCATACTGATACTTGGTCCTCCGGGTACAGGTAAATCTAGTGCGGCTAATGCGATAACACACACTATGCTAGGTCAATGGAATAACGATATGAATGTTCTGTGGACTAATGCTAGTGACGATAGGGGTATTGGGCATGTCCGACAGGAGATTAAACAATTCTGTCGGCTTAGTGGTATCAATGCGGTACGAAAGATAGTAGTCTTAGATGAGGCTGATGGACTCACCCACCAAAGTCAAGATGCTCTAAGGGGTATCATGGAGAAGTATGCTCACAAGGTTTTGTTTATCTTGACCGCAAACTATCCCGAAAAAATTAAACCTGCCATAAAAAGCAGATGTAAGATATATCAGTTTACCCCTGTTACTCCAAAGGAAGGTGCTAGACATCTTCTAAGAGCGACAGAATCATGCGGCGCACCTGTTGTATGGGAACAAGCCTATGAAGATGTAGTAGAGCATTTCAATGGTGACTTGAGGGCGGCTGTAAACTATCTTGAGAGTAGACCAAAAAATCAAGAGTTATCTTTTATCAAAACCACCGAGGCATGGTGGGATGATTTCAAGTTACATGATGATTACAATTCTCTTAGAGAGAAACTTAACGAGAACATGGTAACCGCAGGTAGCCGTGTTTACTTTATGAATAAATTTCACCAATACATTAGAGGGTACTTTGACAAGGACTCGGACACTGTATTCGCTATCATGTCCGTTTGGGGCGACATGATGGAGAAAGTACATGAGTGGCCGGGAACTGACAATGCTTTCGTGGATGTGTTGGTGGCAAGACTAAAGAAACAAATAGGTGAAATGAAATGAGTTGGAAAGAAGAAGATGAATACATAGACGAAGAAAAGAATAGTGATACGACATCGCAGGGTGGTTTCCCTGTACCTGTCGCCCAAAGAATGGTAGCATACGCTGAAAGAACCGGTAAGAAAATCGAAGACATAAAACAGATGTATATTGATTATATCAAAAATGAATACGGTGTAGAAGACTGGAAGCAAGAAGATGAAGACATTCTTATTGATTGGGCAGAACAAGTGTTTGTACAAACAAGAAAACAAACAGCAAGTACATCGGGAACATCTACATGGGTAGGTTGTTTCGTAGGTGTGGCTGATAGGACAAAGGACAGGCTTACAAATATTGTAAATGCTAATGTAAAATTATTCAAATCAAATCCTGCCGAAGCAATTGGTACAGGCAGACTAGGTGTATATGAAAAAGACGGTGGCCTATGGTCAGTGCGTAATAAAGAAGGACTACAACCACTTGATGAGTCAGCAGACAATGAACCACAACATGGTATCAAAGTTGGCGATGAATATGTATGTTTACTTACTCGTAAAGGTATGCCGTCACCACCAACAAGAATGGGTAGATATGCTTACTTCTTGGGTGGCGAAGAAGGTGACTTTGTAAAGAATAGTAACATAGAAGTATGGAAGGTAGACTTAACTGATGATAACAACAGTATGCACATAGACATTGGTAGACCATGTAAGATACCGGTTATACCTCCAAGAGAAGATGCTAAGGATTTCTTCAAAACAGTCTTGGGTACATACTCTAACTTTGAAATTAATTATTCGGATGAATTCGTGCCGGAAGAACTTAGACCATTACTTCAACCTGTAAACTACTGGACTAATGAAGAGTTCCATGACATGTATGTAAGACTTGATGACATCGAAGATGTCTTTGAAAGTAAGAAAGAGAAAACAACTATCGGCGGTAAAAGCGTTACATACGGGCCACTCATCATAACTAAGGGTACAATCAACAGTACGAACACTGAACCAAGAGATAGTGAGTATGACCCGGAAGGACACAATTACTTCATGTCACTCAGTAGCATCAACGGTGATGTAGACTGTTGGATTCCCGGTGCAGTTGGTATCATGTCTAATCCATTCCAAGCACATTGGGGAGAGCAAGCGTTTGACTATGCTGAAAACTCTACAGTGTTTGTCTTTGGTCGTCTAGGTATGAAAGACCGTGATGGTTTACTAAGTCCTAAGATTACAGTCATGGGTGTTTATGGACACCCTCGTAGATGTCGCAAGAGAGCAAGCGGTGGGAATACAGGAGTTGGACAATTTGAGTAAATATTCTTTAGGTCGTGGAGAACCAAGAAGTAATTTTGTTGCTAGAATTATTAATACTGAAAATAAAGCGATGACATGTTTTGAAGTTCTAAGTTTAATTGACAAAAGAGAATTTAGAAACGCTTCTCGTAAGAATGTAAGTGCTTGTTTAAGTGAAGCAGTGAAGAAAAAACTTTTGAGGAAAATACCAATACAAGAATACGGTATACAATCTAGGTTTAGATACGCACCTTATGTGGGTGTAGTAAATCCTAATTATTACTCTAAGCCTATACCTCAAACCTTCACTAAAAGTGATGATAAGGTATTAGATATAGTGAAAAAACAAATTGGAAATGCTATTGATAAATGTCCTAAAGGGATAAATGTAAAAGTAATTATATCAAACGAATCAGTTGAAGTAACATATTTTGTTAAAAGGAGTGATGAATGATGGCAGGTTTTGGACAGACAGTAAAATTACAGCAAGAGATTGAAAAGGTCGTAGATGAGGTTGGGGTGCAGAAGCCCAACAACGACCCGTATGCATCATTAAGAGCCGAGCAAGAATCCATGAGTCACATAATTAAGACTCATAGTTTTGCAGGTATCTTTGGTTTCGATGGTACAGGTAAGTCAGCGATTGTACTTGATGCATTCGATAAAGATGAAACTAAAATAAATGATTCAGTGCTACATGCAGTAGATTTTGATAACGGTGTAGGTATGTTAAATTCCGCTATCTATGACAACCCTAATGTCATTTCATGGAATCCGTGGAAGATGGGTAGTAAAGACAGGACAGCATACGATTATCCCGGTACACATCAGCGTGTTATGGACATCATGAAGTACATCATCAGCGAAGTAGAAAAGGGCGTTCCGGTATGGGGCGTACTTGTAAGTGGACTTGATTCATGGCTTGAGATATGTACCAACAACATGCGTATCATAGACTTAGGATTGGCTAAGGATGGTATTGATGCGGCAGACAATCGTGGTGCAGGTGAAGCAAAGCGTGTAGAGCGACAGTCCGATTGGGCTATCCGTAATACTCGGTTTCACCAACTAACAAAATTAAGTCGTGATTTAGTTAGACTCGGTGTTCGTGTCTATTGGGAAACTCACATGCGTTCAACTAACTTCTCTTACAAAGATGATGCGCCTGTTGTATGGCAACCGGAGTGGGAGAAAAAATCTAACAACTACTTACCTACATTGATTCGTATGGATGCTACTAATGAGTACAATGACGAAGATGAATTAGTATCTACTTCATACACTGCTACATACACTAAGTGTAAAACTAATCCATCCCTTGTTAATCAAACTAAAACAATTATGGTAACAACTACAGGAGAAGAACCGAAGTGGTACGGTCTACCCGACCTCTACGACGGTACTCTATGATACTCTTATGAGGTGGGTTTAGTGAGTAATAAGTGTAAAGGTGTTTCATTCGACCACAAGGAAGTTTTTTTCGTTTGTTCTTCCCACACTTCCCCACTTCACAAGGTGATATAATGGCACATGTTAAATCAATGAGTAGTATTGCAAAGAAGTACATAACTAATATAATGGCTGATGGTGAAATGCGTAACTTAACACAGATTATTGATGAGTTGTATGAAACTAGAATTTCTAGTGCTAGTAGATACATACCCACAAGGGCTGAATTAAATAGATACTTGAGAAGTGAAAATTATTCAAGTGAAATCCGTAGAGAAGTACACCCATTAGCATTACCACACATGAGAAACAAAAGCCGTAAAACAACATACTTTTGGAGGGAATTAGATGACAAAAATAACTGTTAAAAGAAAAGAGTTCATGACATTCCTTACATCATTCGGTAAAGGTGTACCCGACTTACGAATCAACTGTGCCGGTGGTCGCCTCACTGTAGAGGTAGCATACGCTTGGTACTACTTGAGGAAGCAGTTTCTTACTGATGTCAATGAAGAAGGTACACTACACATCGCTGATTTAGAGAAAGTACTTTTATTCTTAAAGTCAAGTAATCAAGATGAAATCACATTGAGGCAAACTCAAGAAACTAAACCACTGTACATTGAAGGTGGTGGGAACAAATTACAACTACCAAGCACAGATGATATAGAGTCAGCGACAAAGACTGTAGTGATTAGAAAACTAATCAAGGAATCACAAGAAGCAGGATGGTCTAGTTTCGGTCACGCTTCACTCAGTACACACGCTTCTGTTGCCACTAAGGATTTGACATCTCTTGCCGGTATGAGAGGTTTGGTATCGAAAGATACACAATTCAAACTACGCATACATTGTGGTGAGAATGAGATGGGTATAGTAGCAGGTAAGGCTGTGAGTGGTCGTTTGTTCACCACGCTTCCTGTATGGGATAGTGATGGCCCTGCGGCTACAGTAGAATCTAATTTCAGTGAAAAACTACCTATGTGTTTACAATTCCTTGATGATGAAGATGCTCGTATGCATCTTGGTAAAAGCACCTGTGTTATATTTGAGCAGACTAATACTTTACTTATGATTGTAGATGAGAGTGATGACTGATGATTATTGATTGGTTCACCGATGACCCTTATGAGCCGCCTGTAATCTATGAGCGCACTCGTGGGGCTGATGGTGTACTACATGAAAGGTACATCATGAAAGGAGATGATGACTATGTTGTACCCCATTGTTGGGTAGCAGAAGATGCACCTAAATGGGTGATGAATAGATTGAAGGGTCACCATGCTAAGATTCATAATGAAATTAAGGCTAAAAGTATTGATGGTAAAGACCTTGTAAAAGTAACAGTACAACACCCTAACACGCTTTGGGAGATAAAAGACAAATGCCCTAAGTGGACTTATGAGGCTGATGTTAATTACTTAGACCAAATTTTACTTACTAACTATCCCGATAAGTTACCGGAGTTCAAACCTCGTATATGGTACTTTGACCTTGAATGGAATGCAGATGATACTGACCCATATACTACAGTCATGGCTGTATCGGATAACTTTAGTGAACACCCAGTAGTCTTTGCGTGGAGTGAAGAATCTATCCGTGATACTATTACTAAGACTGAATGGATTGATAGGTACAATGGGTATGAACTTAGGACATATCCTAATATACACAAAATGCACGAAGGCTTCCTTGACTATCTCGATGAGTGTAATCCCGATATGTTAGTAGCACACGCTATTGCTTGGGCTGACTTACCTCATCTTTACCATCAGTTAGGGGAACTAAGAGAAAGACTGTCGCCTGTCAAAAGACTGATAGCACCTAGCAAAAAGACTGGTGCATACAGAACTACGGCACAACCTATCAAGGGTAGACTCATATTCGATACTGCGGCACAATGGACAGACGGTAGTGGCTTTGAAGGGATATGGCAGAAGTCCGGTAGAGGACAGGCTCAATCCCGTAAGTTAGATTGGTTCGCTACTGAACTTGGTTTCGGTGGTAAACTCACAAATGACATTGAAGGTATGGATGTTTTCAATGGTTGGAAAGAATACTATGATGACTTCGTAGATTACTGTCTAGTAGACACTACACTACTTCGTGACTGTGATGAGAAACTTAATTGTATTTCATATCACATAGCGATGCAACAACTAGCAGGAGTATCATTCGGTAGTACTCACAAAGTCACTCGATACTTTAGAGGACTGATGGGTAGGCGTACAGATTTGAAAGCCCCATCATCTTACAAAGAACAAAGACCCGAACTACAGGCCGCATGGGTTATGCCTCCTGTAGCGGGCAGACATGAAGGAGTAGCATTGGTAGACTTTGCTTCTCTATATCCTAACATTATACTCTCCGCCAATCTTTGTTATACAACATTAACAGATTCGCCGGGCGAGAATATTTTAACAATTAAAGTTCCACCTAAGTATGATGACAAAACGGGCAACCCAATCCCCGGTACAGGGGGTACTTTCCACTGGAAACAGGATGAAATGGGATTGTTACCTTCTGTAGTAAAGGATATGCTAGACCTACGAAAGAAGTACAAATCCCTCATGCGTGAGGCTGATGATGCTGATACTAAACTAGGTTACAACATGCTACAAATGGCTGTGAAGGTTGCTGTCAATGCAATTTATGGTATGACAGGAAGTAAAGTAATAGCGGGTCAATGGAGTAGTTATCCTATTGCTCAATGTATTACTTACTTAGGTAGAGAATCTATTACTATGCTTACTGAGAAGAGTGCAGAAAGAGGTTACATACCCTTAGCAGGTCATACTGATTCAGCGTACATCAAAGTCCCATTCGATAAAGCAGAAGAGATTGCTAACTATCTAACTGATATAGCGCAAACTGAAATGAACTTGAAGCATCTTGATGTTGAACTTGAGGCTTACTTCGACTATTGGCTTACTGCTTCTGTAAAGAATAGAAACTTCGGAGTTAAAGTATGGCCGAAAGAAGAAGCAGGACAATTAAAGGTGACAGGCTTCTCAATTATTGCATCGAGTTCATCACCTATATGTAGGAGAGTTCTCAAAGAAGCATTCAATATTATTGCTACTGGTAAAGATGAAGATGATGTATGGAATAAAGTAAGACCTATAGTAAAGTCAGTATACAGTGGAGAAGTTTCTATTGAAGATGTAAGTGCTTACGGGCGATTGTCTAAACATTTAGATGAATATCATCCGAGTCATACACCTATGACCGCTAAGGCGGCTATGTATTCTAACACGCACCTTGATACTGATTATGGTAAGGGTGAGGGTATCAAGTGGGTACACATAGATGGTGTACCGGAAGGACAACCACCGTGTAATGTAATAGCCTATGATGATGTATCTCAACTCGAAGGTTATGAGATAGATTGGAGTACCATCGTGGACAAGTCAATTACTAAGAAATTGAAACTTGTCTATGAAACATTAGATTGGGATTTAAATAGATTAACCGAGAGGCGGATACCTAAGAAATACTGGTGATAATATGAAGTGCAAAACCCCATTAAGATGTAGGCCCGAATTTGAAGGTAAAATTAACTGTAAAAGATGTACAAAGGAAGCGAAGGTTGAGGCTGAACAATTTTTAGATTTAATTGATTGAGGTGATAAGATGAGTAAACATGAAGATGAAGTGTGTAAGAAGATACTGATGAGAGCCGAAGTAGGTAAAGCCAAGTATGGTGTGACTATGGAAAGAACAGACTTAAACATTGTAGAATGGCTTACACATTTACAGGAAGAACTGATGGATGCGGCAGTATATGTTGAGCGTCTTATTCAAGATTACAAAAAATACGCACACAGGAATGAGATTATAGATTTACTAAAGGAGTTGAATGATTGAGATACAATCCCAATGGTGATGATAGTCGCCCTAAGATAGAAGATTACCTAGAAGAAACAGGTAATGTAGAACAGGCTGAATCTTACAAGCGTAGTACATACGCATGGAATCCTAGCCTACAAGATGGTTCTATTCTAAGAGTAACTAAGTCAAGCATAGGTACATTCGGTTGGTGTCCACAGCAGTACTACCTTGAGAAGTTCAAGGGGTTGCGTGGGGAAACAGTAGACCATCACATAAGAGGACTCAATGTTCACGATATGATGGAATGGTTTTGGGCTAACTTCACTAGAGAACAAGAAGATTCAGTGTTAAATTTAATTCATGAAGGACAGGAAAGAGAAGCGATGAAATTGTTTTTCAGTTCTGTCCCTGCCCCTCCTTCGTCTTATGAGTTCGGTGAAGACGAGCAAATAGAACAATGGTTGCGTTGGCAGTTCTTACGACTGAAAAGCACTGACGGTAGGTATTGGCGACCCGTTGGAATAGAAGCCAACATACAGGCTACACGCTTTGTAACAGTAGAGGGTGAGCAAATTCCAATTCACATGAACGGATTTATAGATTCTCTTTTCGCTACTGGTGAGGGTGGTTTTGCCCTTATGGAATTAAAAACTGGTAAGTACAATAAGTATAAAGTTACTTCGATGAGGAAGGAAATGGCATTTTACAAGATGATGTTAGACCATAGTCCTCATCAAGAATTTCTTCCTATTACACATTGGGGATGGGAATTCCCCGGTGGCGGTATTAACGGTGGTGTCGGACCAACTATCTATTATGAAGATGTTAGAAAAGTTGGTGCAACAGAAAAAGATTTAGTTAAATTATTGAAAGCCCACATAGATATGGAGTTTCCACCAACTCCTTTCTTGGGTAGATTGAAAGAAGGTATTCCATTAGAACAACAGAACTTAAAATGTAATTGGTGTGGTTATCAAGAACATTGTGAGTTTTGGTCACTAACGGATGAAGTATTAGATAAAATAGAGGTATAAATATGAATGCAAGTATAGAATTGATGAACGCAGTATTGAATGATTATGTAGGGGTACTTAATGTAAGTGTTAAGATACATCTATCAAAAGGATTGAGGACAAGTACATGGGATGTAAAGACCATGCGCCAAACTACTTTAGATGAGTTTGGTATGGAAGGAGAAGGATTTGAAAAGGTGAAACATCCTAAGCAAGTAAACTATCATTTACATCCTAGTCTTTTAACGGTTGAAAACATAGTTGAAACATACAAAGAATTGAAAGAAGATTTAGACAAAAAGATATTTTCAATGAGGTGATACTATCGCTTTTGTGCCAATAGACTTCCCTCGTGAAGTCCTAGAATTACCAAGTAGTGGTGCTAGAGGTTGGCGCAGAATAGTTCATAATGCTGATGATTTAGAAAAATATTGGCGAGGCAAAAACGGTAGCGGTAATGTATACTTTACGGCTTATGGTTACACTGAAACTAAAGCACCAAAGCATCACAGGGTAGATTATAACACCCCGTTGATACATCATTTTGTTATGGACTTTGACTGTAAAGATTTCAAAAGTGGTGGTGAAGATGTTGAGTTTGAAAAACCACATGAAGAAGTAAAGAAGTTACATAAGTTACTACTAGAAGATGATATATTACATTACATTTGGTTTAGTGGTGGTGGCTTTCATGTATGGATACCACTCAGTGAAACTATTAGTCCTAAGAATGGTAATGAATTATCAAGAGTAAAACACTCCGGTAGAGTTCTTATCAACTCATGGGAAAAGAAGATAGGTATGTTACGATGTAACGACCCTACTGTAGCATTCGATACTAGTGGTATGATTCGTATACCTAACTCGTATAATGCAAGAAGAGAATGTTGGTCTATCCCTTTGAGTGCTGATGATGTACTCAATGGTGATTTTGATTATTACATGGACATGGCACAGGAGAGTCAATCCGGTTACAAACCGCTAGGACAAAATAAATTAGAATTTAAAGTAATACAAAGTAGATTAATGACTATGAATGATGTTAAGCCTATTGAAATACCAACGGTGTACTTAGATGACATAGTAATTCTTCCTTGCTTATCTCAAGCCGCATTAGGCGGCGGTAATCCTACTCATCGTGCTAGATTTCATTTAGCATCATACCTAGCAGACAGATTTCGTATGTTCTTTCCTGCTTGGAAAATTTCAAATGAAGAAAAGAAGAAACATGCGGGTATAATTTCTAAATTTTGCGGAGGGCAGAATTGGGTTGACTACAATAAAGATGTAACTGAGCATCAAGTTACAAGTATAGTCATGGCGGGTTACCCTCACGCTACATGCACTACGCTTTATGATGAAGGATTTTGTATTGGTAAATGTAAATTCTATGATGGAAGTGGAGATTGGAGTGAATAAACATGAGTAATATATTTGATAAGTATTTTGAAAAGAAACACACGATACATGCTAATAAATGTAGAGTATGCAGAAAAGCACTATCGAGGAATAATTTTTCGGGTAAAACTATGGTTTGTAAAACATGTTATGATGATAAAGAAAAGTTACCGAAAGAGTTTTTCTGTAAGGCAATCAGTAAGTCAACAAAGAAAAGATGTAAACAAGTAGCAATAGATACAGATTATTGTACAATTCATAAAAAACAAGGTGAAAGTAATGGTGAAAATTGATTTAATAATAGACAGTAATGAAAGAGGAATGTTCTGTGAAGCCGTTGAAAGACGGGCTAAGAGCGCAGGTATGACAGTGATAAGACAACCATTAGTTGTAGGTGACTACAAACTCGGTGGTGCGTTAGTAGAGGCTAAAAGCGTAACAGACTTTTACCAATCAATGTTTAGTGGTCATCTTCAAAGACAGTTAGATAACATGGATGCCAATTATGAAAGATTCTTCATAGTAGTTCATGGTGAAATATCCAAACATGCTAAATTCATACGAGAACGATTTAACGCTAACATTCCCATATCACAACTACAAGAAACATTCACTGGTTTTATGGCTAGAATTATGGCTGATTTTGATTGTCAAGTATTCTATACTAATACAATAAGTGAAGCGGCACAGTTTGTAGTAAAGTTACATGATAAACTTCACAAACCCGCTAGTAGACATGGGGCGCATACTATTCGTAGAGTGGGTAGTAACGACTTGCGACTGGATGTAGTGATGACTATACCGGGTGTAGGGCGTGAGTTAGCAGAAAGATTACTTGAGAAATGCGGTAGCATAGAAGAGATGTGCTTTCCCGATTCACTGAAACAAATAAAAGGACTTGGCGAAGTGAGAAGAAATTTAATTATTAAAGTATTAACAAGTGAAGAAGAAGTTCGACAGGAAAGGAAGGTAAGGCGAAGTAAATGATATATAAACCAATTAAGAAATGGAAGATGATAGAATGAATTATAAAAATTACCAAGCGATAAAAAAGTTTGAAACATTAGAAGCATACTTACACCACTTTTCTCTAACTTCAATGAAGAATGAAATACCGGGTCTACTTTCCTTTTTCTACATCCAAGGTCAAGCATTACTACCGTATGTAAGAATACCTACGGGAGATTCACACCTTGACCCTAGAGTGCATGTATTTTGGATTCAACCTTCAAGGACAGGTAAATCTGTTGCATGGAACTTTATTGGGGATGTAATGAAGAATGCCGACCTAGATTATGAATTATATTCTACAGGTACAGATGCGGGTTTGATAGGTTCTAACAAACAAGTATTCGATGAGAACGGTAAACCAACAGGCGAAACTGAAACTGTGAAAGGTCTACTAGCAGGTCAAAAGGGTATCAATGTAGATGAAGGTTCAATTATTTTAACACCTAATAAACACAGTCAAGAAACTGTTCTATACTTACAGACGGCTTGTAATTCAGTAGGTAGTGGTGGGAATATATTAGTAAAACCAATGAAAGGAGATATAATTAAATGTGAATCTTTAGTTTCACTTTGGATTACTACTTACCCGCCAAAAGGTGTTAAAGAATATGTACTCACTAAAGGTATCTTTCAGCGTGTATTACTTTACTGGTCACATTGGGATATGGATATGAGGCAAGATGTAAGTAATACTAGACTTGGAACCTTTTGGAAGAAGCCTGTTCAAACAGATTTGACTAAAGATGACATCTATGATTATTTTAAAAATACAGAAAAGAGAGTAAGAGATAGATTACTTAATCTCGCAGAAATATCATTTACAGTATGGGATGAAATGAGTCGTGATGAGCAAGAAGAAATAGCACAACAATATATGTGGGATATGTTTACTGCTGATGATGATTATCAAACTGCTCTCTATCAAGCATCCGATGAAATATTCGATTTACTTAGAAACATGTCAGCCGGTATGTCCGAGATTGTAGCATCTTTCACTCCGGCGGTAGAAAACTATCTTGGTATTATATCTTTACACATGGCAGTATTAGACCAAAAATGGAAGATAACTGCTAAGCATGTTGACATGGCATTTGATATATTATTAGACTTATTTAAAAATCTTATATCTTGGTTAGAAGATTCGGTGGAGATTGGTGGTAACAAAGGCAAAGAAAGTAAAATCCACGAAGATATGCTCAAGGCGTACAATGATTGTACAGGATATGAAATAGAAGGAAATGGAGATGGTTGGAGAAGACAAGCATCATTAGAACAACTTTACATGGGAACTGTAGGCGTATCTAAAAGCACAGTAAGAAGACACTTCAAAGATTACGCAAGTAAGTTATTTAATCGTAAAAAGAGTGGTGGAAGAGTTTATTTCCGTAGAAAGGGTGCGAATAACCATGAGTGACATTTTAGCATTAGATATTGAAACGAGTAACTTCTCTTGGGAGATAGGTGGTTGGGATAAAACTGCTTCCTTTGACCCCTCAGTAGTTGCTACTTGGGATGGCGATGTAGGTACTATATATTGCAACAAAAGTTTAGATGTAGATGCTACAGTAAAGGCATTACACCCTCGTACACTCGGAGAAGATTTAGCAGACCATGTAGAGAAAGGTGGTAAAATCATAGGCCATAATATAAAAGGATTTGATTTACCTGTACTTAGAGATGCATTAGATTGTTGGACAGCCGGTGACTTGTTAGGTAAGAGTGAAAGTATTATTGATACTAAGCATCTAGTACAAAGGGCGGCGGCAACTATTGGTAAAGTAGATACATCTTTAGGAATATTGATAAAGACCACTTTAGAGGACAACAAGTTAATGAACAGTGAGGATGCACCTATAGCATGGAGAGCAGGACAATACGACGATGTTGCTAAATATTGTTTGAGTGACGCACAACTTACATTCGATTTGTATAATTTTGGTAAAAGCGAAGGTTATGTAAATTCGAGAAACTTAGAAACAGGCGAGATAAATAAAATAGAGGTTGATTGGTAATGGCAGAAATAGATAACGGTAAAAGTAAAGCACAAATACACAATATAAGGGCGGCAAAGATTGTATCGGAAACGGTAAAATCCACACTCGGTCCTATGGGTATGGACAAACTAATGTTAGACGGTGGTGGTAATGTCATTGTAACTAACGATGGGGCAACCATCTTGCGTGAACTTGATGTATCTCATCCCGGTGGTAAAATGATTGTAGAAGTGGCAAAGACACAAGAGAGTTTGTGTTATGATGGTACTACAAGTACAGTCATATTAGCCGGTCAATTATTGGCTAACAGTGAAGCATTGTTTGAGCGTGGGTTACATCCAAATGTAATATGTCGTGGTTATCACGAAGCAACTCAAATGGCGATAAAGTATCTTAACACTGATATTTCTCAATCAAGTAAGAAGAGAGATGTATTAGTTTCAGTAGCAAAGACCGCTATCACAGGTAAGACATTAGAGAATGCAATAGATACAGTAGCGGAACTGTGTGTATCAGCAGTAGAAACTGCCGGTGATGCTGAAAGCGTAAAGGTAGTATCATTCCCCGGTGGGTCACTTGATGACTCTTATCTGTATAATGGTGTTATAGTAAACAAAGACTATGTGTTAGATGGAGAAGACGATTATACAGATATTCTACTTATCAATACAGGATTAGAGAATGAGAAAAATGAGGACAATGTACAAGTTCAACTTGATGCTAAGTCATATCAAAGTTACAAGGCATCCGGTAAAACAAATCTTATTTCTCTTGCTAAGAATATAGTCGAAGCATTACCTAAAGGTGGTGTAGTATTTGTTCGTGATAAAGTGAATGACCATGTATGTGCGTATCTAAAGAAGAATAACATTATGGTAATTAGACATACACCGGAGTCCACTCTTAGAGCATTATCAAAGGTTACTGATAGTGTCGTATGTCAAACACCCGAAGAAATTGAATCATCAAGCAAAGCAACTATTTCAAGACAGAAACATAACGATGTTTGGTATTTGTTTGTATCTAGTGATAACAAACATAGAGAAGCATCATTAGTTCTTCGTGGCGCAACAAGTCATACACTTGATGAAGTAGAGAGAGGATTCGATGATGCGCTTGGTGTAGTATCTTTAGTGTTAAAGAATAACAACTTTGTAGTGGGCGGTGGTATCGCATACGCTCGTATGGCGGCACATTTGCGACAACATGCGGCTCAAATAGGGGGTAGAGCGCAGATGGCAATAGAAGCCTTCGCTGATGCTCTTGAGGTAATCCCTGCTACCATATCCGAGAATGCCGGACATGACCCACTAGATACCATACTTGCTATGCGACATGAAATACTGCGTGGTAATACTGAATATGGACCGGATGTAGAAGATGGGGGAGTTGTAGACTTAGCATCAAAGGGTGTCTTTGAGCCTACTGAACTTGTCCGTCAAGCAGTACTGAGTGCGAGTGAAGTCACTAACTCTATTCTAAGAATAGATGACATAGTAGCAAGAAGGCCGTTGGAGTGATTAATATACCGGGTAAGAAAACTGCTATATTATGTCCTAAATGTAAAAGAAAAATGAAAAGAGTTTATGAAAGAATAAAGAGCAAATTTACAGGAATAGGAAATCGTTGTAGAGATTGTAACCGCATATTCATTGATAGTTGATTGTATGGGTCGTCTACTTGATAGGTTGAAAGTCAAGTGTAGAGCCTGTAGTCACAGGCATATAGCACGAAGATTATCGGCTCGCTATCTTGATGATGATAGAGAAAGAATTACTTTACTTCAATGTCGTAAGTGCGGTCACTTTTGGCAAGACTCGGCCATGAAATAAAATAACAGTGAAAGTATTATGAGAATAATTTTTACTACTATTTTTTGATTGGGCCTATATTCACTGTAAGCGAACAAAGGTTGGGCTATTTCCACCTACAGTACACACGAATCTACCGTATCCACTTGCAACTATAGTAGCACCTGCGAATGTAGCAGTGTCACCTGTATCTTGATTCTTTATCTCTACTACATAACCCGCAGGGAATGCACCCGAAGTTGATACAGCACATGTTCCGCTTCTTGTGGCTAAAATGAGTATATTGGCATCTGCTGATGATATAGTAAGAGATGTTACGGCTGTAGTCAATACTCTATCAAATACTGAGCGAGTGTATCTTGCGGCATCCGTTCCACTAAAATAAAGTACATTCTTTTGAAGGTCACCGGCTGTAGTGCTTGCTATCTGTGCGCCATAACCCATCCACATACCACCTAATCTAGTTGATGTGAAACTACCTGCACCTATTCCGGTATGAAAAGCGTCTAAATCTGTGTGTGAATCTATTGCATCAGTAGCACCAACTGCACCTATTACAACAGGTGTAAAGTAAACAGGTGAAGGTCTAACGAATATTCTTTTATCATTTACCTCACTTATGTTTACATTTAAATCCCCACCACTACCACTGTGTATTACTCTTAAAACACATAAGACTACACTATGGTCATTAGTAGAGGCGGATGGGGCATTCAAGAAGGCATGAGGTGTTACAGGGTACAAGTTAGTACTTACCGTACTTGCTGTTCCCATCTCCATCTTTACATGATTAGTACCGGAATCGGCGCACAGATACACAGTAACTAATGCTTCTTGACCGCTAGATAATGCTGTATTACTACCTTCTGTGTTTGCTTGAGTAATAGTGTATGTAGCACTACTACCCACACCACCGGCAAATGAATATACTAGACCATCTAATACAGCGTGACCACCTGTTACAGTAAATGTATTATTACCAGTTCTCTCACAGATACCGGGTAAATTCTCCGGTTGTAATCTATTACTCGCCCCTTTAGCCGTATCTTCTTCTAATATGATACCGTTTCCGTGTACCCCTTCAAGAAGATTAGTTAGTGTTGGTGAAGTAATATGGTCACCATCTGCTAAGCCATCTACCGGTTGAGCCGTTCCGCTAAGCGTCATGTTATGATTTGTATGCCCCGATAATGGATTTCCTGTCATTATATCACCTCTAAACTTATTTCTATTTTAACTTCGTTTTGTGTTGTTTTGATTAATGGTCTTGTGTTGTATCTTGCTATACAAGAGAATACACCGTTTGAATCTTTACTTAGTAAGACTACTTCTTTTATTGTATCTGTAAATGCATCTGCAATCGGTAGACTTGCCTCTACCAGTAAAGTAGTATCATCTACTATAGTAACTATAGGTGTTAAAGTAATAGCAGGTCTTCCTGCACCCCCATCATCATTAGTAGCAGGTGTTCCATCAAATCCTAATACTAATGTATTAATTGACGATTGTAATGTATTTAGTAATGTAGACTTTATTCTAGTTGATACGGGCATTATAATCACCTTCTATTTCTTGTGTTTTATTCATACCAATAGGTAAACCACTCTTCCCTATTTGGCCTCTTGTGTTGTTACCTTTAACACCACCTATAAGGAAAGCAGTTGTAGATACTATTCTTTCACTTACTCTTACTACAGTTTTTATTTGTATTCTTCCAAACATAGTAATATTTTCTTTTAAGTTTTGAATAAAAGAATTCGGATTAGTTTCATTACTCTCCATACTTATTCCCTCATTTATTCCTTGTAATATACCCTCTAGTCCGGTATCAATAGTCAAAAGAACTAAATCAGCACTCCTTCTCAAAGGATGATGCACTACCTCAGTAACTACATGTTGAGTACCACCATAATCAATTGCCATGCCGGGTCTTAAATCATTTAAATTAACATGACCTTGACTCGTTATCGAGCCACTTTCTAAAGAATTAGCACGAAGTATTTGTCTACCAACTCTTCTAGCGGCCATAGTAGTGTTTACAGTTGCATCAAAGATTGGTTGCCCTTCTATTACCTCACCATTTACTCCGCTTTGTCTATCGGTATCATCTAGTGTTACAATTACAGAATCATTCAAAGCAAGGGGTTTACCTTGAATTGTAATTCTGTTAGGTATGTTTGCTACTTTGTCACTAGATTGAGAGCCAGTTTTCATATTTGGGTCTACATAAATATTCGATTCGCTAAAACTTATCGGCACATAAATCATATTACCAAATCTATCTAACATAGTCATTCTTGTATCATGCCTACCAAGGAATCTTAACGCTGACATAATATTTATTTTATTGAAATCTTTTGCTACAAATCTATTAGAGTGTTTTCTATCATCACTTTTCTTACTATTTGTTTTAGATATGTTAAAACTCGTAAGGCTACTGTTTGTAATTGATTCACCTAATTTTATTGCTAAATCAGTAGTTCTAAACCCGACATCAATAGGTTGACCTAATCTAACTTCGTTACTATTGAATCCTATATCGGAAAGTGATTTGTCTTTCATATTAGTCAAATTGATTTTATTACCATCTACGGTAGAAGGGAGAAGTCTTTCACTTTGTGCGTGTGCATTATACAGTAGAGAAGGTAAATTGGTTGATGAAATAATTTCAGCGTTAAAGAATGGAATTGCTGTCGAAGAATGTCCATCTCCACCTTTGTATAATAGTTCAACAAACGATTGTCCTTCGACGATTCTAAATGTAGTATCGGGCATGATTTGGATTTCTTGATAATATTTATCCGCTTTGTATAATACATTATTACTTTCACTTTTATTTATTTTAGTAAAATGTACAGCGTTATCTACAATCACCGGTTTACGAACATGTTTCATAATATTGGAAAAGGTTTCAGTTCTCCCATCGTAAATATTTTTAATCAACCTACCCACTCAATCAACTCCCGTCACCCGTATGGTCACCATCATTAAACGACACATCACCCTTATGTCCTTTAGGATGAAGGGATTGACTAAATCTAGGTTGTACGGTAAAATCTTTTCTTGTAGTTTTAGTACCATCTTCATTAACAGTTTTCTTTCTACTAGCATCAGCCCTGTAATGTTGTAATGTATTTTCACTAATTACTACCCTTCCTACAGTATTATTCATTGAGGGTATTCTTCTTACTGTATCTGTATATGTAATACCTTTAGTATCTATATCCGATAAAGTAGGATTGTTTCCTTTTAGTATCAATGGAGAATGTGAAAAAATATTATTATAAACAGGTGCATAAGGTGGGTTGGTATCGGGGTTGGTTGCTCTTAGATAGAAACCTGCGGATGCTCTAGCATTAGGCATATCATAAGCAAATATACCGTACTTACCACCTACGGTAAGTTGATGAATACTCATTAGAATATAACTCGATATATACTGTGGACTACCGATATGTAAATACATCGTATTAAAAAATTGCACACTTAAACTATTTATTTTTCTAATAGGTCTTAACATTAGTGATATTTCTTTTTCTGTTTTATTTGCATCGGCATTGTATGTTCCTGTGAAGTATGGATTTGGAGATTTATAAAGAGTCGGACCGCTTA
>Ga0181409_1000216_pt1 | contig 23241 bp, 14 predicted proteins | sample 32SPOviralmetaG_FD_130138 | JGI IMG/M metagenome (GOLD analysis project Ga0181409, IMG submission 130138) | Marine viral communities from the oligotrophic San Pedro Time Series (SPOT) site, San Pedro Channel, CA, USA - 32 SPOT_SRF_2012-05-30 | ecosystem: Environmental > Aquatic > Marine > Strait... | reverse complement strand
TACGTTTTGAAGATTACTTAGAAATGTCATTAGTAGAAGGTGAATTAAATACTAACGCTGGTTCTGGAAATTATCAAGCTAGTAAATTGCCTGGTACTCAAGGTTTATTTGCTGCTATTGAAGATCGTGGAAATGTTCAAGCAGGATTTACAGCCTCTGCCGGTTTAGGTGATTTTGATGCTATTTTGAAAAACTTAGACACTCAAGGTGCTATTGAAGAGAACATGCTTTTCTTACAAAGACAAACAGCTCTTGACTTTGATGACATGCTAGCTGCAATTTCATATGGATCACAAGGCGGTACAGCTTTTGGATTATTTGAAAACTCAGAAGAGATGGCATTGAATTTAGGTTTCAGTGGTTTCCGTAGAGGATCTTATGATTTCTACAAAACTGATTGGAAATACTTAAATGACGCTTCAACTCGAGGTGCTATTTCTGGTGTTAATTCAATTGAAGGTGTATTAGTACCAGCTGGAACTTCTACAGTTTATGATCAAGTATTAGGAACTAACATCCGTAGACCTTTCTTGCACGTACGATACAGAGCTTCACAAGCTGATGATCGTCGCATGAAGTCTTGGTTGACTGGTTCTGCTGGTGGAGCTTTTACATCTACTTTAGACGCTATGGAAGTAAACTTCCTGTCTGAAAGATGTTTAGTAACACAAGCTGCTAACAACTTTGTATTATTCAAAGGAGTGTAATTACTTCTTAAATTAAATCCTATGGGCTACACAGTGAGCGTAGCCCTGGGGTTTTTTATTAACTATTTAATTTTATTATATTATGGCTAAAAAAGCTACAGCAGTAGAAACTGTTGAGGTTGCACCTCAAGAGGTTGCGGTAAAAATCGCTCCTAAACCCACAAAACCAACGTGGGAAATTAAAGATAGAATATATTACTTAAAAGGAAATAAATCACCTTTAACATTTACAATACCTAGTAAGCATACTCAAAAGCATTCTTTACTTTATTTTGATAAAAAAACAGGTAAACAAAAAGAAATAAGATATGCCACAAACCAAGACTCACCACTAGTTGATGAGCAAAAAGGCGAAGTTACAATGGGGCATATTATGTTTAAAGATGGAACTTTAAGAGTAGGCAAAGAAAAGCAAAATTTGCAAAAGTTACTTTCTTTATACCACCCTTTAAAAGGTAGAATGTATGAAGAATTTAGCGCGGTTACTCAAGCTGAAGACGAATTAGATATTTTAGACTTACAAATAGATGCTTTAAATGCAGCTAGAAGTATAGATATTGATCAAGCCGAGGCTATTCTAAGAGTTGAAATTGGATCTAAAGTTAACACTATGAGTTCTAAAGAACTTAAAAGAGATTTACTTTTATTTGCTAGGCAAAATCCAGGCTTATTTTTAAATTTAGCAAACGATAGCAATGTTCAATTAAGAAATTTTGCTATTAGAGCCGCAGAAGCTGGTATTATTAAACTGTCTCAAGACCAAAGAACGTTTAAATGGGGGTCTAACGACAGAAAATTAATGAATGTACCTTTTGATGAAAACCCTTACTCAGCATTCGCTGCTTTCTTGAAAACAGATGAAGGTGTTGAGATCTATAAGTCTATAGATAAAAAACTATAAAAACAAGTGATACTATAATATAGGCGGTTTCGGCCGCCTTTGTAGTATAAATAAAAAATTAATATGGCAGTAAGCGTAAATACAGTATACCAAACAGTCTTGTATATATTAAACAAAGAACAGAGAGGTTACGTAACTCCTTCAGAGTTTGGAAGTATTGCCGATCTAGTGCAAAAAGAAATATTTCAATCTTACTTTCCAGACGGTAATCAAGTAAATCGTCAAAACCAAAACAACACTCAAAACGATACTGAGTTTTTTAATATGTATAAAGATATAGCTTATAAGTTATATCCTTTTGAAAAAGAAATTACATTTACTTATAATTCAAATAATAATTGCTTTTATAACAATACTGGTTCTGTAGTATATAAGATAGGTGAAGTAATAACTACCTATGATGGTCAACCTCAATATGACTCTATAACGCAATTGGTTAGTAAAAAAGATTTTGATAAAATAACAAGATCTAAACTAACTGCTCCAACAAAACAATATCCTTTATTTTACACAAGCAATGCTTCTATTAATACTGGAACAAGCGCTTTGCTAAGTGGCGGCACAGGTTATAATACAACCCCAGCTACCGGAGCTACTACAGGTAGTGCCACGGGGACTGGACTTACTGTTAATGTTACAGAATCAGCTGGTGTAATAGAAACTATTTTTATAACAAACTTTGGTAGTGGTTATAATTTTGGTGATATTCTAACTATAGTTGGAGGTAATAATGACGCTACTTTTTCTATACAACCTTCTAATCAATTAGCTTTAAAAATATTTCCATCACCCACAATTAATGATACAGTTAAAGTTAACTGTATAACAAATCCTAATAGTCCTTTTTGGGATTTTACTATAGGCACTGTAGGTCAATATATTTTCTTACCAGTAGGGTTTGGATCATCATCTTCTTTAGATTTTCAATTAGATATTTCAGAACAAGCAAATATAATTATAAATATATTGAAGTATTTTGGTGTAGTTATAAATGACCCTACTATTATAGACGTAGCAGCTCAAGAAGCTCAAGCAACTGAAGTAAATTTAAAATCTTAAATAAATGAGTCAAGAAACAAATCAACAGTATTATCAAGGCGCTCAGCCATTTGTGGTTACTGCAGCCGCGGGACAAACCGCTTTTGTAACAACATTTGATACAGATTTAATATTTGGATCTTCGGATCCAACAGACGTTAATTATGCTTTAAATAATTTTAAAGTTTACACAAGCACAAGTGGTTTACCTGGTAGTTTTACTGAATATACTTCAACTTACACAGTCTCTAATAACACAATTAATTTTCCTTCAGGATCTCCAATACCTCAAAATTCATATGTTGTTGTTCAATTAAAAACATTAAGCGGCGGTAATTATGGCGTTCAAGATGCTTTTGGTCAAACAGTAGAAGAAAACTATGGAGGTTATGAATACATAACTTTAAATGATGCTATAGATAACTTTATGGTTGGTTATGTAGGAGACGGAAAAATACTACAAAGAGCAGACAAGTCAGATGTGTTGTTTTTTGCTAAAAGATCTTTGCAGGAGTTTAGTTATGATACATTGAAAAGTATACATTCACAAGAGCTCACTGTACCAGCATCATAAAGTTTAGCATTACCTCAAGATTATGTTAATTATGTACGAGTGTCTAGAATAGACTCTTTAGGTATAAAAAGAATTATATACCCTGTAAATAATCTTACAATAAATCCATATAACAATCCTGTACAAGATGCAACAGGCGTTCCTACGCAAGATAATTTTGGCAGTAATATTGAAGGTACTTCTCTTACAGAAGAAAGATGGTCTACAGCAAACTTAGATTTACTTAATTTTAATTTATTAGATAATTTTGATGATTTTGCCTATTGGTGGAATTTATATGGATTTGATGGTAACTTTAACACGGGTAGACTATATGGATTAGATCCGCAAACATCTCAAATAAACGGCTGGTTTAGTATTAATCACAGAGAAGGTAAAATGTCTTTTTCAAACGAATTAGCAAACGAGTTAATTGTATTAGAGTACATATCTGATGGTTTAGGTAGTGAATTAGATACTAAAGTTCCTAAGCTTGCAGAGGATGCTCTATACGCATCTATATTGTATAACATAGTATCTGTTAGAGCGAATCAAGATCCTAACAATGTAATGCGACTTAAAAGAGATAGGAGTGCTAAATTAAGAAATGCTAAAATAAGATTATCTAATATTAAACTTGATGAAATAGTACAAGTTATGCGAGGTAAATCTAAATGGATAAAACACTAAAATTTAATGGCAGAAGTTAAAAACAGCTTTTTGAGATCTAAAATGAATAAAGATCTCGATGATAGGTTAATGCCTGAGGGTGAATATAGAGATGCTAAAAATATTTCTATAAATAAATCACAAGGAGATGGTAGTTCTGAAGGCAACGTTGGAACTGCACAAACCGTTTTAGGTAACGCATTGCTTATAGATTTTAATTCGTCTATACGTAGCAATCCAGTTAATTTAGAAGTTATAGGTTTATTGCCTAGTGATGCTCAAGATAAGGTTTTTGCTTTTTTAACAAACAACACAATACAGCCTTACGTTCCTAAAGGAGCAATAGGCTTAAGTTATTTATACCCTGAAAACCAAGGAACTGAGCAAAGTGCTTTAAGTTTAGTTGATGGTGGTGAAGGATACTCTGTAACTACAGCTACATCTTCTGGAGGATCTGGAACTGGTATGATATTCAACGTAGTTAGTGTAACTGCTGGAAAAATAACTTCTATTTCTATTAACAACAACGGAACTGGTTATCAAGTTGGAGATGTAGTCAACGTGATTCAAGCAGGTGGATCTAATGCTTACGTAGAATTAACAGGTGTTGTAGGGCCTTTAGTGTTATCAACAGCTGGGGCCGGTTATACTGAAGGTACTAAAACTACAACTGGAGGCTCAGGTTCTGGACTAACTGTTTCTATAATAGTAAATGGATCAAGCGAAGTTACATCCGTTGATATAGTTTCATTTGGCGGTGGTTATCAAATTGGTGATGTTATTACAATAGTAGATCCCAGCAGCACAACGCCAGCTACATTAAAAGTTTTATCCTTATTACAATCTTACTCAGCTATAGTCTCTTATAACCCTGTTTTAAATACTGATTTTAAAATAATAGTTGAAGGATCTTGGCTTAATTTTTCTACTTTAGCGCCTTTTTATGCTTTAAATATTATAGAAGAATTATTGTTTTTTACAGATAATAGAAATCAACCTAGAAAAGTAAACATAAACAATCCCACTGGCTATTATTCTAATGAAGACCAAATATCTGTAGCTAAATATTATCCTTACGAAGCTATAGAAGTTTATCAGCCTTGTCCAATAGTTGGAGCAACTGGTGGTGTTGCAAACCCAGTTCATGAAGCAACTTCGGTTTTAACTACAAATAGCACAACTTTAAATTTTACGGGTTTAACTACTCCAGCAGATCCCACTAATCTAGGGGTTGTTGGAAGTCTTGCTTCTAGCATATCTGGAGGAACTGGATACAGTGATGGCACTGGCGTCTTAACTGCTGGAAGTATAGGAAGAGGATTAACAGTAGATATAACACAAGTAGCTGGTGTTGTTCAAACAGTTGCAATAAATAATTTAGGTAATGGATACACTAACGGTGAAACTATAACTATACTAAGTGGAGATAACAACGCCACTTTTGTTTTAAACTTTATTTTACCTCAAACTTTTGTTGTTGATGGATCTAATTTTGCAGCTGGAGACGTTGTAGTTAATCAAAACCAAACTGTTCCAGCTGGTATGGAACTTGATTTTGTGGAACCTGAAACTACACTGCAAGACGCTGTAACTGATTATTTATCACCAACAGCAACCTCATTAGTAACTGGTACGCCTACTACAACTCTTTTTGATTTAACAGTAGCTGACTATCAAGGTTATTTTGATGATGGTGGCTCCACCCCTGCCAATTCTTCTATGGTGGGTTATACTATATTTTTAGAAAATTCTGCTGGTGAGTTTGAATCTCAAAATTCACAAATAACAGGCGTGTTCAAAAGCTCAAGTTCCCTAATTCAAATTTCATGTGCTCCTGCTTTAAGTAGCGCTTTCACGGCTGGTGATAAAATTTTATTAGGTATACCGAATCCTTATTTTGATTCTAACTTTAAAAGTAATGCTAATATAGAATACCTGTCAGATAAATTTGCTAGATTTTCTTATAGATATAGATTTGATGACGGCGAATATTCTTTAATTGCTCCTTTCACTCAACCTTGTTTTATACCCGAGCAAGATGGTTATTTTACTTCAAATATAGAAGGAAGCAGTAGCTTTAGTGGTAGTACTAATCCAAATATAGTATCAGATGAAGAGCAAGCCTATAGAAGTACAGAGGTTGCTTTTATGGAAAATAAAGTTAATAAAATAATTTTAAATATTCCTCTTCCTTCTACAGCAGGAAACTTATTTACAAATTTTAAAGTTTCTGAAATAGATATATTATATAAACAATCTGATCAAACAACTATAAAAGTAGTTGAAACCATACCAACTACAAACAACGTAAGTGGTAGTTCTAATTTTTATAAATATGAATATGGTTCAAAACAACCATTTAAAGTTTTACCACAAAGTGAAACAACAAGAGTTTATGATAAAGTACCTGTTAAAGCTTTAAGTCAAGAAGTAGCTAGCAATAGAGTTATATATGGAAATTACCAAGACAAGCATACTCCACCGTCTTTTCTAGACTATACACTAAATGTAGATATAAAAGGTGGCACTACCCAACAATTTAGCGTATCTAAAAACAAAGTTGATTCTAAAACAAGTGTTGTTGAATACCCTAATGCAACATTAAAACAAAATAGAAACTATGAAGTCGGTGTAGTATTAGCTGATAGGTTTGGAAGACAATCTACTGTTATATTCTCCAAACAGTCTAAATTTGCTTCATTAGGAGAATTTTTAGCATCGTCTATTTATTCGCCCTATAGAGGTCCAAATGAGACATCTCCCACTAATGGTATAGAAGATTTTGATGGCAATGCTTTGAACATACAGTTTAATGATTTAATAAGAAGTCAAAAAGACCCGAACAATCCAGGTATTCCAGGGCTTTATAACTCAGATCAAACTTCACCCGATTATAATCCACTAGGATGGTATAGCTTTAAAATAGTTGTTAAACAAACAGAGCAAGATTACTATAACGTGTATATACCAGCTGCAATGGCTGCGTATCCATTAAATAGAGAACAAGAATTAGGATCTACATCTCATATTATATTAACAAATGACAATGTAAATAAAATACCTAGAGATCTTTCTGAGGTTGGACCAACGCAAAGAGAGTTTCCTAGTAGCGTAAGGTTATTTGGTAGAGTTAATACTGGTGGCGCTAACTCAACTGATGTGGATGAAAATGAGGCTTATTTCCCAAGTAGAGTAGCCGATTTAAGTACAAGCGTAGGTACAATACAAGACTTATTTAATTATAAAGAGTTTCCAGTTTTATCAACAACTGCTTTTGAATATGTTTTTTATAACTATGAATATGTTTCAGAGCCTGCTGGCGCGGCTTCTGGTGAGAACACTTCTTTCCCTGACTCAAGTTCATTAGTGGCTAGAATAAACACACAGTCACAGTTTGGGATACAAGTTCCAACGCCTAATGGAAAATTCACTAAACTTCCAGCATTAAATGTATTTGAAACAGCTCCAACAGTGTCTTTATTAGATATATATTATGAAACAACAACAGCTGGAAGAATAGATTTATTGAATGCAGCTATAGATGAAGGACCACCTCCTAGTCAATTTGCAGGAATAAGTAATTTTAGATTTTTTGCTGATGAAGGAACTCTTGCTGGTTCAGATGTTTCAGATCCTTTTAAACCATTGAGATTAGACGGTACTGACTTTGCTAATCCAGCAGCTAATCAAATGACACTTATAAGCGTTGTTGACGGATTAGGATCTTCATCAAATCCAGCTGATTTAGGAACTCCAACAGAAACACCAATACCTTATTTTGATGCTGAAAACCCAACAAATGGTATATTCGATATAGCCGTTGCTAGTAGTGCAGCAGGAACTTTTAAATTAGTATTATCTAGACCGGCTGGTGATGACTCTCCAGGTTTAGTTTTTAGAGCTCCAACAGCTTCACAAACAGGTGAAAGTACTACGGCTCAAAATGAATTTACATTTACATTTGAATGCTCTAATCCAGGAGCAGGCTCTGACGCTGAACCGACAATTGTAAATGTTACTAAAAGTTTAGAAAATGTGGTTCCACCGAAACCAGTGGTGAAGAATTTTCGAAATTTCTTGAATCTATGTGTTAATGATCAATTCCCTAATATAGGTGAAACCGTTCCCGATGACAATCAATTGGATCCAGCTACTACAACCACCATAACCCCAAATATAGCTAGGGTTACATTTGAAAATGGATCTGAAACTACTAATTTACATTATATAGATTCTTTACCAGTAATTGAAGAAATATACATAAAAGTAGGACCTAATGCTATGGTAGGAACAACAAACGGCTGGATGCCTCTTGCTGATGCTGCTGCCTTTTTAAATGTGAGCAATGTCGCAGATGAACACGTGCGTTTATCTTCGCAGGTAGAAGGTTTAGATGGAGTTGGAACTTATTATCTTGTAGGAGGTAATGCCGCTCTTTTACCACAGAGCAATTCTTATGGACTTCCTTATCTAGTTAATATTAGAACAAAAGATGCCGGTGATTTTCTAGGCCCCACTTGTTACACTTTATTTCAAATAACTGAAGACCAAAATATATCTTTTGACCCAGATAACCCCGGTCGTCCTTTACCTGCTTGCAAGGACGGTTCAGTAAGTCTAACATTTTCATTAAATGATGATAATCAATTATCTATAAATAGAGGCACCACCCAGCGCCTAGGCATTCCATTTTCAGGATATTTTAGCATAGACGGACCAGGACCAGTGACTGTGCGGGCCCGGTTGGATATAACAAACATTGTTGGTGCAAATCCAGGTCCATTTTCAGCTACAGCGCTTATTCAGTCAATTGATGGAAATGCATTTAACCTTGGGGCAGGACCAGGCGGTACTGGAGCTACAAGCGGCGAAGAAACATTTATAATACAAGGACCGGAAGGTGTTGGGAGTAGTTTTACTGTTACATTATCTCTTTTCTCAAATGCGAATCCAGGATCAGCTGCTTTTGCAAGTGCTCCATTGCCTGCCTCTGTTGGGTGCTTGCTTACGATATCATTTTGTGCTTGTGATGGCTTTTATGTGCCGGGTTGTATATCGAACTAGTTTAATAGAGTAAAACTAAATTAAAAAAAGTAATAATATAAATGGCAACTACACTAGAAATAAAATATTTTAATAGTTTTGTGTTAAAAAAATCACTTAACGAAAATACTTTAACACCTATTTGGAATGGGTCTTTTGGTATACCTAAGGCCATTGGAGGGTTTAATAGAAGTATAGCAATAGATGATGATAAAAGCTGGATTATAGAAGAATCTAGAATAAGAGGTGGTTACAATAATACATCTACAGATTATGGTGCTAGAGCTTATTTAGTCGAAGAAGAGCCAAATGCTAGCGTTAGATTCAACTCTATGATATACTCTGGTATATACAACTCTAGAACAGGTATAAATCAAACTAACGTATTTAGTGTAGCTGAAGATATAACTAAAAGTTTAGATCCTATAAATGGTTCTATACAAAAATTATATGCTGAAGATACTAATTTAATTATATTTCAAGAAAGTAAAGTAAGTAAAGCTCTTATAGATAAAGACGCTATATACAGCGCTGAAGGCGGTGGCTTACCTGTAAGTTCTTTTACTACTGTTGTGGGTCAAATAGTTCCTTTTCCAGGAAACTATGGAATAGGTAATCACCCAGAAAGCTTTGCTGTTTATGGCTATAGCAAATATTTTGTTGATTCTTATCAAAATGCTGTAATGAGACTAGATAATAATGGACTTGTAGAAATATCTGCTACAGGTATGCGTAGTTATTTTAGAAATAAAATAATAAACGTAGATGTTTTAAGTCAAAGAGGTAAATTGCTAGGTGCTTATGATATATATAATAAAGATTACGTAATATCTATACAACCTTCTTTAGGTAGTTCTGAAACCCTTTCTTATGATGAAAAAGCTCAGGGTTGGATTAGTTTTTATGATTATATACCAAGTCAGTCTTTTAGTTTAAAAAATCAACACTATACAACTACTGGATCTCAACTTTGGATACACAATGCGCTAAGTGCAAATTATAATAATTTTTATGGAGTAGCATATCCTTCGCAGGTTACTTTTATATTTAATCCTAAAGTTAGCTCAGCAAAAGTATTTAAAACAATAAACTACGAAGGCACTAGCGGATGGCAAGTCGATAGTTTTGTTTCAGATGAAACAGGGCCAAATATAAATGGAGAACTTTTTAGTTTTGATACTACTAATAGGGTTTTAAGTTACGTTGAAGGAGCTTATGACTCAGCAAATCCCCCTAACACTGGAGCTGCAGTTGTAACTCCACCTATATTCAGGGCAGGTTTTAGTAGAAAAGAAAATAAATATTATGCTAACTTAATAAATAGCTCTTTAGTTTCACCAGGAGAAATTCATTTTGGAAATCAAGTATCAGGAATAAAAGGTTTTTTCACTAAAGTTGTTATGTCTACAGATAGAGTGACAGACACAGGTCAATACAAAGAATTATTTGCAGTATCTGCAATTTACAATTTTGCTAATGGATATTAAAAAAATAAATAAATCAGTACAAGAAATACAGGATATTATTATTAGTAATAATGATATTGAAGGTTTCTATGGTGATGGTAAAAGCGTAGTAGAAGTTCCTGAAATACCTATAAAGCATAGTTTTGCAGATCAAGTATACATAAGACAAATGAACATGAGTGAAGGTGATATTGTTGTAGGAGCAATACACAACCATTTACATGCTTGGTTTTTAATGAAAGGCAGAGTATTAATAAACAACAACGGTGAACAGATAGAGCATATAGCGCCATGTTATACGGTATCAAAACCTGGTTCTAAAAGATTTATATATGCTTTAGAAGATTCTATATTTGTAAACGTACATAAAAATCCTAGCAACACACAAAATATAGAAGATATAGAAAACGAATTAGTGTCTATGACAATAGACGAATATAATAAAAAAACAAGTTAGTATGGCGATGATAGCAGTAGCCGCAATTGGCGGTGGTTTAAAACTAGCAGGTGGTATCTTTGGATCTCGCGCCGCTAAGAAAAGAGCTAGAGCGTTGGCTAGACAGGTAAGAGCTGAAACAGCAAAACTTAATAGATTAGAAAGCTCTAGGCAACAAATTACAAATCCCTATAGCGGAGTTAAAGATATGTCTTCTTTAGCTAAAGATCTTTCTAGTAAGGTAACAAATCCATTTGCCAACCTAAGTGTAGCTACTGGCGCTGCTGAAATACAAATGGAACAATCTGATATAGCATTAGCTAATACTTTAGATACATTAAGAGCAACCGGTGCTAGCGCTGGTGGCGCAACAGCATTGGCTCAAGCGGCTCTGCAAAGCAAAAAAGGTGTTGCAGCAAGTATTGAAACTCAAGAAGCTCAAAATGAAAAAATGAGAGCTCAAGGACAGCAAGCTATGGAGCAACAACAGTTGGCTGATGCACAAAGAATACAAGGGCTTCAAATATCTGAAGCTGGTAGAACTCAGCAACTTAAAGGCATGGGTGAAAACATTAAACTACAAATGAGAGAAAACAGAGAATCTGATAGGATAAACTATCAAAGAAATAAAATATCAGCTTTAATGGGTGCTAAGCAATCAGCGCAAGCCTCTGCTTCTAATATGATGATGGGTGCAATTGGTGGATTAGGAGATTCAATGATGAGCTTTGCTGCTGGTTAATAAATTAAAAAATGGAAAACGAAAACATACAAAAAAATTTATACCTAAAACAGTTTAATGAAAGCAATGCTCTTGGTTTTAATAAAGAATTTATAGCTTATAATTATGACTTTAATTTTGATATACTAGGCAAAGCTTTTAGACCTACGGCTCAAACATACGCTAAGTTGATGTCAAATATTAATAACAATAAATGCGTTAATGGAGATTGCAAGTATGAATACGAGCAGTTAAAGTTGCTTGATCAAGCTCCACAAAATGCTCTTGATTTTTTAGGTGAACTTACGTCTCAACTAGTTATAACTGAAGAACCTAATTTTGATCCTAATAATAATTTTAAATATACTGTAGCTAACTCTGTAATTACCACTAAGCCAGGTTTTTCTAAAGACAATGGTTACGATGTTACTTTGTATTTACTAGAAACAGGATCTTTTGAGATTATATTTACAGGACCGATGCTAGAAGAACCTTTAGTTATAAACAATATTTCACTATCTACACTGGCAAAAGAAGGGACAAGTATCGTAACATCGACTCCTAATATCCAAAAACTAATGATGGCTTTAATGCCTCAAACTGGATTATTTGAAGGTAACTCAATACAGGCAAATGGTGAATTATCTCCAGTGGCTGTTATATCAGATGAGTTTGTATTAAAAAATCCAGATGGTTCTTATGATTATGAAATAATAGATATAGGTGGAGGCAAAGGCAGAAATACATTAAAGTTTGATTTAGATAAAATTACAAAAAAATCAATGCCTTTTATAAATGCTGAAATTGCAGGTATATTATCAATAGAGCAAGAAGCTATTGCTCTTTGGAATGTGTATTTAGCAATGCAAACAAGCGTTGAAGAAGACGCTCAAATGGCCCAAGACGCTAACGCAGCTAGTGAAAGCTGGAGCTATGAAGAAGATCTACCACTATCACAAGATAAAAAAGTTTTATTTGAACAAAAATTTATAGAATATTTTATGAATAATTATTTAAAACAATTTATAACAGATAGATTACCTACTGTTGAAGAAGATGCAGCTGTGTTTGATTTATCAGAAGCAAGATCTGCTAAGGCTCAAAAATTTTTACAAGATAATAAATTAAGTTAAATTAAATGACAATAGAAGAAAAAACTATAGAGCTTCAATCAGTTAGTCCACCATTGACAGCGCCTGAGATTATTGCTGAGCTTGGAAAATGGCAAGCCGCTCAATCTCTTGAAGAAGACAATTCACCTACGAACCCAGGTAGATCTGCTACTTTTAAGGAAGAAAAAGAAGAAGTAATTGAAACTCCAGAAGTTAATAATGAAGAAATTGTTAATGAAGAAGAAGAGGGAAATCAAGAAGTTGTTGCGGAGGAACAGGATGCGACTGTAACAACTACACCGGACAATGCATCCGAGACAGAAGATACGGAATCTCCGTCGGAAGATGGTTCATCGGAATCACAAGAGCCTGAAGAAGAGGAAGAAAGTTACGAAGTAATTCGTAAAAGATTTTTTGATACAGTTCAAAGGCAGAAAAATGAAACTAGCAGAAGAAACGCTATAGATAATGCTGTAAAAGACGCCTACAAAGACGTAAATTCTGATGTAGAAATAGTAAACTCAGGTGAAGAAGTTGTTGATGGTGATTTTACTTATAGATACGAATCAGAAGTAGACGACGAAGGCAATTTAGATTTACAAGTTTTTTACAAAGGTAAAGATGATGAAGAGTTTATTAATGCTTCAGAACGCGCTAAAAACAACCCTAAAAATGTAGCTTTACAAAACCAAGTAGCAGCTATACAGTCTCAATTAGGATTTTTACCAGCTGAAGTAAAAGAGCAAGCTAATGCTATTTTAAACTATACTCCTCCGCCTACACCACAAGATTTTGATCCAAATAGAGAAGGTACACAATCTTTTGATGATATGCTTATTTATAATTATCAGGAACAAGACATTAGAAATCAAATGACAGAGGCTGATAGGTTGGTTTATGATTCTCAAAAAAAATTAGAAGTTGCTAAAAATAATTTTAATGAAATACTAGAATCAGATCCTGAAAGTAAAGCTTGGTTGGAAAAGAAAAGAAAACAATTAGGTGATTATGAGAAGCAAAAAGCTGAAATACAGAAAAAAATAGATGCTCTTCCTATGGTGCCAACTGGCAAGTTAGCTGAGTTTCAACAAGAGCTAGAAGATTTAGATGAAAAGTTTAAAAGCATAAATATAATAAAAGGAGAATCTATGCGAGTTGCTCTAGATGAAGAGCTTAACGCCATGATGCCTGATATTAGAGCTAAAGCATATGAATCAACTATAATAAAACCTGTTGAAGAACCATCTATGCTTAACATAGCTGGAAAAGCCATGAGGGCTACAGCTAAAAACCAACCTAACACAGCTACAGGTGCTATAGCTAGAGGTCTTATAACGCTAACTGGAGATATAGCAGATCCAGTTGATACAGATCTTTTACGACAACAAGAATTTTACGAGCAAGCTAAAAAAGAATATGCTAAGAAAAACAAAGTAGACTTAAACACTGTAACAGACGCAGATGTTAGAAGTATTGTAGAGGATAAATACGTACAATTTTATACAGAACAAGAAACTAATAGATTATATAGAAATTACTCTGAAAGCTTAATAGAAGATCTTCCTATTACTATGCAGCCTTTTGCTAGAGCTTTTGGTTTTAAAAACATATCAGATATTTTTGGAGATACAACTCAAGAAAAAAAGGAAAAACTAATTAAAGCCGCTGACAATCTAGATTTAAAAGAAAAAATATTAGTAGATAAATTAGCCCAACAAACAGTTGCAGCAGAAACGTTTAAAAATTTAGGTCGATATAACACTACTTATTTAACTGAAGAAGATGCCGCAAAAGCAAGAGAAGAAATAAGATTGTCAAATTTAACAATAAGATCTAACATAGATATTATTGAAAAAGGATTTGATAAAATGTTAGAAAGAGTTGATAGTGTACAAAAATCAGAATTGTTTGACCAGTATTATGCTAAGAATTATGGTTTTGTAACTGAACTTGGCGGTAGAGCAGCGGCTTCAGGTTTAGATTTGTTTGTAAATGGTTTAGCAGAATACTCTGAAAGAATGGGTATTAACGTAGCAAGTCTTGGAGCCACTGGTGTAGCTCTAGAAGGACTATACAATAAATTAACTGGAGAAGATTTAAGTAAAAAACTAACAGATAAATTTACCGGCGGTGTTGATTCTTTAGTAGAGTATTTAAATAATGAAATGGCGCCACCTACTACTCTTAGTGACATTGGATCTGGAATGGACGTAGCTAGATGGGCGGCTGGTAGCTTAGGTCAACAACTACCTATTTACGGCGCGATATACTTATCAGGCGGTACATATGCTCCTATACTTATTGGCGCTGCAGTAGCGGGTAATAAGTTTAGAGAAATGCAAAAAGAAATAGACCTTGGAACTGCTGATTATAATTGGTGGCAAATGTACGGAGCTGCTAATTTAACAGGAGTTTCTGCCGCAGCTACAGAATATGTTACTCAAGGGATGCTAAATAGGTTAAAATTTTCTTATCAAAATATACCTGGTTTTAAAGTAAGTTTCAATGAAACAATGAAAGGCTTTTTATCTTCTACAGGTAGATGGGCACGAGACATGGGTGAAGAAATACCTAGTGAAATGTTAGATGAACTAATAGGTAATATTGGTGATAAATACATACTTGGTAAAAAAGATGTGAATCTTTTTGATAACTTAGGCGAAACAGCCTTAAGTACACTCTGGACTGCTGGTGTTGCGATAAGAGCTCCATTAATTGGTCATCAAATTTTAGCTCCTTTTAGAAGCAAACAGTCATATCAGACAATAGGGGAAGGAGTTGCTAGAATAAGCGAGCTTAACGAGCAATTAGCTACCAATAAAGATCTGAGTGTTGAGGCTGTTCAAAAAATAAAAGATGAGATTAGCGCTATAACCGTTAATAACATGAAAGCTTTAAAAATAGATATTAATAGACTAGATGATCTTACTGCTGATGAGAAAAAGATTTTATTAAACAACAAGGCTAAAGAGTATGAGATAATAAGATCAATACAAGAAATTAATAACGATAATACTATTGATCAAAAAACTAAACAAACTTTAATAAGTTCGAAAAATCAAGAGTTACAAAGCATATCTACTAATTCTACTCAAATACTAGCTCCATATATAATAGCAGAAAATAAAGCTAAAAATGAACCTATAATACAGCAAGCTATTGAAAACGTTGAGCAAGTAACTAAGAAAGTTTTAGGTGAAAGTATAAATGTCATAGAGGACATGAACAATTTGCCAGAAGGCATACCTGAATTTGTTGATGCTTATGTAGATCCTAAAACAAGTCAAATATACATAAATAAAGAGTGGGCAGCCTCAGTTGGTGCGGTCACAGCAGCTGAGCACGAGTTGTTGCATAAAATACAAAAATCTTTATTTGATACAAATCCTGCAAAAGCTCTTGAACTTGTAGAAGATTTTAAAAAGACTTTAGGCAAAAGAGAGCTTAGATTAATAGAAGAAAGACTAGATGCTAATTATCGTTTTAAAATGGACGATGAAGGTAATTTTATACTAGATAAAAATGGTAATAAGCAAAAGAAAGAAGAAATAGAATACGCAGAAGAATATTTTAATATTTTCTCTGATCTTGTAGGTAAAAAAGAAATAGGTTTTACTGATAATCTAGGTGAAAACCTACTTAGATTTGTAAATAAGTTAAAAGAACTAGTTTATAAACCAGCTGGTTTTAAAAATCTAGAATATCAAAGCGGTAGAGATGCATACAATTTTATAAAAGATTATAATAAAAGTATAAAAAAAGGTGAAGTATCTGAAAGAGCAGAAGCTTTAATTAGAAAAGGAACAACAACAACTAGAGATAGAACATCGACGTCTATAACTACTAGAGGTCAAGAGTTTATAAATCTTTCTAAAGAAGGTGTTTACGACAACGAAAGCTTAGTTGAAATAGTAAATTCTCCATCGTCAAATCAGACAGATAGATTTGCAGCTATGGAGGCTATAGTTGAAACTAACTGGCCTGTAATTAGCAAAGGATTAAAGTTTAATCCAACAGGTAGCATACCAATGGACGCTGTAAAAACAGCCGTAACTGAGCAGATGCAAGGTATATTTCCAGGTAGAAACAAAGAGTTATTAGCTGATTTTAATGCTGAAACTGCTCAAGTAAACACATACCTTGGATCGTTAATGCGACAACGTCAGGCTGAAATACTTGAACGAGCCAAACAAATAGGAGGTACGCTGCAGGAGGGTACTAGCATTGATTCTGAGGCAGCTAAGCAAGTTGTAGATACTAGTAAGTCTAGATCAAAAACAAAAGACTCTAGGGTTGCTAAAAAACCAACTGAAACAGTTAAGTATTCTGATACTTTTATAAAAAAAGCAGGTGTTAAAGACAAAGTAGAGCTTGAAGCTAAAATAACAGAAGAAACTAGAAAAGGATTTGAAGACGTAGAAGTAGAAAGGTTTGGTCAAACAAAAGATGTTCCGCGAGGCGTAGCAGATATATATGGTGATATGCTTGGTTTGAATCCAGAAACAATTACTGATAAAACTAGAACATATCAAAACTACGATGAAGCCGGTTTAAACGCAGCTCAAAGATTTTTATTAACTAATGCTGCTAGTGATTTTTCTAGATTACCTAAAACTAAGGACGAAACTACTACGCGTGGTAGAGGTACTTTCATACCTAAAAACATGAAAGATGCTCTGTATACTGACGGTAGACTTACAGGTACATTAAAAGATTATATGAATCTTCTTAGAAGTAAACCTACAGGTAAGTTATATAGAGATAGTAAATATGCTCAGCTAATACGAGGTTTATTAAATACTCATATTAGAAACCGTATGTTTGAAACTTTAGTAGATACTACACCTAAAAGATTACGTGGTGGTGCTAAGTTTAGTATTACAGCTAAAAATATTTTTCAAGCTGCTTTTGGTGAAAGCCAAGAAATAGGTGTAAATGCCTTTAATTTTAATTGGAACAAGGAGTTAAATAAGTTTTTTAAAGATAACGATGTTAAAGATGCTGATGGCAAGCCTATAAAGGCTATAGACATGAGCACTGAAAAAGGTAGAGAAAGGTTTTTAAAAATAGCAGAAACACCTGTTAATGGTGTTATGCCAATACAAAAAATTCCTGCTCAGTTTTGGATTAGTTTAGGTTTTGTTAGTCAAAACGCTATGACTAATGAAGATTTATCACAGCTTACAAAAGAAGAAAAATTAACAATTTTTACTGCTGATGACAAGTTAGGCGCATTAAGAGAATACTCAGGTAATCTTCCTTTTAAAAATTCTACTGAAGCTAGAGAGTGGATTGGTAAAATGAAAGAAAAACACGGAAAAGATGTATTTCCTGAGCCAAGTGAGAACTTTAAAGCAATGATGAAGCAAGAAGACCCTTTTACTAAAAAAGGTAATCTAGCTAATGAATTAAACAGTAAAAAGTTTCAGAAAAGACAAGAGCAATCTATACAAGGACTTAAGGATATTTTTAAAATATTTCAAAACGACATTATGCGCGACAAAGATGGAAAATTAAATCCAGAAGGTGTTGCTTTTGTAGGTGCTCTACTTTCTTCTAGTTCTGCTGGAACAGGTCATTTTATTAGAAAATCAGCCCCAATGACTTTTTATCAAAAAGGTTACATGGATGCTGGAACATCTGATACTACTATAGAGCACACAATGCCAGCAACATTAGTTGGTAAGTATTTGTTTATGCAAGCCGTAGATGGTAATATTGATAAAAACTTTAAATCTATAAAAAATAATTATTTTCAAGGACCTTTATTAAAAATAGATGATAATAAATTAAAAGGCAGAACTAGAACAAATAATAAATTAGATTTTAATTACATAGCTAAAATGCCAGATGGTTGGCAGATTACTGATAACGTATGGGCTAGATATTTTAATATTAATGTAGCTAAAAATGATGGAGGCATTGATCCTAACTCTATAGTATTAAAAAATAATCAAACTGTTTTTGATAAATTTAATATTACGTCCAGTGGTTTAATTGTCAACAATAATACTAAAAAGAACATGCCTAAAACAGTAGCTTTAAATAATGCTACTGGACCTGCTTCTTTACAACCTCAATTAAGTGTTACATCTACGCAGCAGCAAATTTACGATAAAAGCGTTTTAGACGCAGCTTTAGCTGAAGGTAGAAAAATAAATAAACCAGTTAAAAAAATTAGAGTATTTGATTTTGACGATACTCTTGCTAGATCAAAAAGTAAAGTTATAGCTACGCTGCCTGTTTCTAGTTTAGATTCTGATATGTTAGATATTATTGCTAGAAGAAAATTTAAAAAACAATTTGAAAACAAACCTAGCTTTCAACAGAACTTTAAAAATTTAACACAAGAACAAAAAAATCAAGTTATAGCAGAAATGCCAGGCGCTGTAAGAGAATTAACAGCTACAGAATTTGCAGCTCAAGCAGCAAGCTTAGAATCACAAGGAGCTACTTTTAACTTTGATCAATTTGAACAAGTCATTGATGGCAAAAAAGGGCCACTGTTTGATGTTGCTAAAAAAATAGCAGATACGCGTGGTACTGAAGATTTATTTATATTAACAGCAAGACCTCAAGAGGCAGCTGGCCCTATTAAGGCTTTTATGAAAGCATTAGGCGTTGATATACCTTTAGGTAACATAACTGGTTTAGGTGATGGTACTGCTGCCGCAAAAGGTAGATGGATTGCTGGTAAAGCAGCTGAAGGTTATAATGATTTTTATTTTGCTGACGACGCTAGTAAAAACGTTAAAGCTGTAAAAGAAGTATTAGATCAAATAGATGTTAAGTCTAGAGTACAGCAAGCCAAGTTTAGTAAAACAGGTACATTTAATACTATTGTAAACGATATGATTGAAGACTCTTCAGGTATTGAATCATATAAAACTTTTTCTGCAGCAAAAGCTAGAACAGTAGGTAGAGATAAAGGTAGATTTGATTGGTTAACAATGGCTTCATCAGCTGAAGATTTTAAAGGTTTGTTGTATAGCTTATTAGGTAATGGTAAAAAAGGTGAAGCTCAATATGAGTTTTTGAAAACAAACCTTATGGATCCGTATAACAGAGCGGAAGATTCTATAACTCAAGCTAAAATAGCAGCTGCTAACGACTTTATGGCTTTAAAAGAGCAGTTTCCAGGTTTACCTAAAACATTAGAAACAGAAACAGGTGTTGGAAAGTTCACATATCAGCACGCGCTTCGTACTTATATGTGGACTCAACAAGGTATGTCAATACCTGGGCTTTCAAAAGCCGATGTTAGAAAGCTTAATAAGTTTATAACTGACGACGCTAAGTTACAAAGTTTTGCAGATCAATTAATGTCAATACAAAAAGGCAAACCATATCCTAAACCAGGTAAAGATTGGTTAGCTGGTAATTTAACTACAGATATTATTGGTGGTATTAACAAAGTTAATCGTAAAGAGTATTTGCAGGAATGGCAGGAAAATGTAGATATTATATTTTCACCTGAAAACTTAAACAAAATGGAAGCGGCTTATGGTACCCGCTGGCGAAAAGCTTTAGAAAATAGTTTAGCTCGTATGAAAGCTGGCACAAATAGGCTTGGTTACAACGATGAGACAAGTGCTGTACTTGACTGGGTTAACAACTCCGTTGGTGCAGTAATGTTCTTAAATACTAAATCTGCGCTACTTCAAACTATATCTGCTGTAAACTTTATAAATTGGGGTGATAATAATATTATAGCCGCGGGCAAAGCGTTTGCAAATCAAAAGCAATTCTGGGGAGATTTTATGACTCTTATGAACTCTGATTACTTAGTACAGCGCCGTAATGGTCTTAAAATAAATGTAAGTGAATCTGAAATAGCTGATGCAGTTAAAAACTCTAAAAACAAAGTTAATGCAGCTCTATCGTATTTACTTAGTAAAGGTTTTGTACTTACTCGTTATGCAGATAGTTTTGCTATTGCTTCAGGTGGCGCTACGTTCTATAGAAATAGAATGAACAAGTATATTAAAGAAGGCATGGACCCTAAGCTAGCTCAAGAGCAAGCGTTTAAAGATTTTAGACTTATTGCGGAAGAAAGCCAACAGTCTAGTTCGCCTGATAAAATTAGTATGCAACAGGCTTCTGCTGCTGGTCGTGTTATACTTAACTGGGCTAATACACCGATGCAATATATTAGAATACAAAAGCGTGACATACAAGACCTAATAGCAGGTCGCGGTGATCCAAAAGTTAAAATTGCTAGAATAGCTTACTACGGTGTTGTACAAAATTTAATATTTAATGCCTTACAACAAGCATTGTTCGCTATAGGTTTTGGTGATGATGATGATGATGAAGAAGAAAAAGGTGCGGCTAAGAAAAAACAATATGATAAGAAAATAGCTAGAGTTGCAAACGGTATGATTGACTCTCAGCTAAAAGGTTTAGGTATAGCTGGTATGGGTATGGTTGCTGTTAAAAACACTTTAATGAAAATATATGAAGAATCTGGCAAGAAAAGACCTGAGTATGAAAAAGCAGCTATAGAAGCTCTTAGTTTTTCACCAGCTATTAGTTCTAAATATAGAAAAATAGTAGGCGGTTTAAAAAGCTTTAGTTGGAATATGAAAGAAATTAAACAAAAAGGTTTTAGTCTTGATAACCCAGCTTATTTAGCAGGTGCTCAAATTATAACAGCTGCAACTAATGTACCTATTGATCGTGTTATTAAGAAAGCAAATAACATAAGAGGCATATTGAGTGAACAATCACAAATGTGGCAAAAAGTCTCAATGGCATTAGGTTGGTCTTCTTATGACGTTGGCTTACCATACTATGGCGGTTGGGATAAACCAGTTGAGCCTACAGAGGCAGAGCGCAAGAAACAAGAGATTGATGTAATGAAGCGTGATACTAGCACGGTTGAGCAAACGCAAATGCTATTAGATCTAGGTCTTACTAAAAAACAAATTAAAGCATTGCGTTATGAAGACGCTAGAGTTAAAAAAATAATTGAATTACAAAATAAAAAGAAAGATGCCGGATCCAAGAAGTAAAAAAGTATCTAGAGATACTGTAAGAATAACAAAACCTACTTATTTTAAGTTAAAAGAAAATGATTATATAAGTGACGAAGATTTTGAAAATCAATTTGAGCAAATAGAAGGAGACGCAAGTACGTTTCCTCAGTTTTCTGTACAAGATTATTCTAAATTAAAAAAAGATAAAAAAGGTTTTTATGTAACAAAGCTAAAAGAAGGAGAAAATAATGACTCTGGTATAAATATGGGATCACCTTTATATGGTAAAATAAGTTCAGCTTGTAAAGCTGCTGCAAAAAAGAAATTTAAGGTTTGGCCTAGTGCCTACGCTTCAGGTTGGGGCGTAAGATGTACTAAAGCTGGTGGACCAAGTAACTTTGGAGGCAAAAAGAAAAAATAATGGCTTATAAACAAGAAACAGATACGCCTTTAATGCATTGTTTTTCTAAGCTAATGCATACTAAACCTTGGAACAAGATGCGCAATAGAACCGCTGCTGTTTCAGGTAGAGGAAGTGGTAATAAGATTGGTCTTGCCCACGCTGAAGAGCAAAGATCTCCGCTTAATAAACAAAAAGGTGGTGGAACTACTAAAACTTGTTTACCTGCTTCTAAAATACGAAGCATGAGTAAAGAAGAGAGAAAAAAGCTTGTTAACTCTAAAAAATCAGCTGGCGCAAAAGGTAAATACAAAAGATCGTCTAAAACAAATGTTAAAGGCGCTCGTAAAAAAGGAGCTACACTTAGAGACTGGTTTGAAAAAGAAGACTGGAGAAGAGTTGATGATCCATCAAAAAAATGTGGAGAATAAAATGAGTTTATCAGATATTAAGCTATACGCTATGAACGCGGGTGCGCTAGGTATTACTACCTTTACACACATAGAAGACGGTTTGAAAATATTATTATTACTTATAACTATAGGTTATACCATTTCTAAATGGGTTAATATTAAGAAAGAAAAAGAAAAGTGAAGTACTTTAAACTAGAAGAGTTTGATTCACCTGATGAATTAGGTAGTGGTTCTAAAATGAATAAAGAATTACTACATATGCTTGACGCTGCTAGAAAACTATATGGTAAGCCAATAAGAGTTACTAGCGGCTTTAGAACTAAAGATCATAATAAAAAAGTGGGTGGTGTAGTATCATCATCTCATTTAAAAGGCTTAGCAGTTGATCTAGCATGTTCTGAATCTAGAAATAGATTTAAAATGATAAAAGCCTTGTTAGAAGTAGGCTTTAAAAGAATAGGCGTGGCTAGTGCGTTTATACACGTAGACATCGACAAGAATAAATCACAAAATGTAATTTGGACATATTAATATGAAATCACCTGTAGAAATAAAAGAAAAAGCTTACGAAAAACAAAATAGAAAAATGCGGTCAGAGTATACATCTGAAACCGGTAAGAAGTTAGGTAAAAGACTTACAAAAGGTAGCAACAAGCGAAGAGTGTCATTTGCTTGTAGGTTTGCTGGTATGGCTGGAGCAATGAAAGATGCTAAAGGCGAACCAACTAAAAAAGCAATGGCACTAAAAAAGTGGGGTTTCGGTAGCGTAGAAGCAGCCAGAAACTTTTGTCAAAAAAATAAATC
>Ga0181409_1000213_pt1 | contig 23314 bp, 22 predicted proteins | sample 32SPOviralmetaG_FD_130138 | JGI IMG/M metagenome (GOLD analysis project Ga0181409, IMG submission 130138) | Marine viral communities from the oligotrophic San Pedro Time Series (SPOT) site, San Pedro Channel, CA, USA - 32 SPOT_SRF_2012-05-30 | ecosystem: Environmental > Aquatic > Marine > Strait... | reverse complement strand
TGGAGGAGATCAGTTCATATATGACGTAACAGTTGAACCTTACCCAGTGAGTGCTTCAACAGCAGCTGCTTCATCAAGCTCTACTGAATTACAGCTTGTGAATACATCAGCATTACAGATTGGTCACACGGTAAGTGGAACAGGTGTAAGTGGTACACCGCAAATATCTGCTATTAATTCCCCAACTAAAATAACATTAACTACAGCACAGAGCATTGCAAATAATACTAGTTTAACATTTACTTCTAATAAATTTAACTTATTTGCCCAAGTACAACCTACGTTAACCTTATATAGAGGAAACACTTATATATTCCATCATCCAAGCGGACATCCAATTAGATTTTCAACTATAAATGATGGAACACATGCAGGTGGTGTAGCATATACAACAGGGGTAGTATCAAATACAACTACTACAACTGGTCAGGTAAATGGTGCAGTTAGTTCAAGTGCAAGTGTAACATTAACAGCTTCTAATACAAATATAAAAGTTGGTGATGTAGTTACTGCTACAGGAATTAATACTACTGTGGCTAACATTAGTGGTAATAGTTTAACACTAGCAGCTGCTGTATCAATTGCAAATGGTACCACACTAACATTTACAACATCTAGGACATTATTTTCACCAGTGGAAAACACACCGGAAAATATGTTCTATTATTGTGCTAACCACGCTAAGATGGGTGGACAGGTAATAGTATTAACATCGTAATGGATATATTATGGACAAAAAAGACAAGCTACAAAAGTCACTAGAGAAAAATCTTCCTGGAATCAAAAAGTCGGAAGTAATTATCGCAGATAAAGAAAAGAAAGATATTAAAGATGATTATGAACTGGCAAGATCCACATATAAAGACTTAATTAATACGGGCATGCGCTCGCTCGACGTACTCGCCGAGCTCGCCCGCGAGAGCGAACACCCGCGGGCGTTCGAAGTTTTAAGTAGAGCTATTAAGGATGTAGCTGATACTACTGATAAACTTATGGAATTACAGAAGAATAAGAAAGCTTTAAACAAAGAAGAAGTTGAAGAAGAAAAGAAACGATTGGTAACTAATAACAATTTATTTGTAGGAAGTACAGCTGATTTACAAAAGATGATATTAGATAAAGATTTTATTGATGCAGAGAATTAAGAATAACGAATTTGGTTATCTAGGTAATCCCAATGTAAAACGGGATGGCGTAGAAACAGAATTCAGTAAGCAGGAAATACAGGAGTACATGAAGTGTATGAAAGATCCTGTATATTTTGCTAAGAAGTATGTTAAGATTATATCTTTAGATGAAGGATTAGTACCATTTAATCTATATCCTTATCAAAAGAAGATGTTTAAACACTTTAATGATAATAGATTTAGTATAGTGTTAGCATGTAGACAGAGTGGTAAAAGTATATCTAGTGTGGTTTATATACTCTGGTATGCAGTATTTCACCCTGAAAAAACTATAGCTATACTTGCGAACAAAGGTGCGGTAGCTAGAGAAATGTTAGCACGTATAACATTGGCTCTAGAAAACTTACCTTTCTTTTTACAGCCAGGAACTAAGGCATTAAATAAAGGTTCATTAGAGTTTAGTAATAATTCTAAGATATTAGCAGCAGCAACCTCTGGAAGTTCTATAAGGGGTTTATCTATTAATTTATTATTTTTAGATGAGTTTGCTTTTATTGATAATGATGCACAATTTTATACATCAACATATCCGGTGGTATCAGCAGGTAAAGATACACAGATTATAATATGTTCAACTGCAAACGGAATAGGTAATGTATACCATAAACTATGGGAAGGTGCAGTACAAGGAACAAATGATTATAAGCCTTTTAGAATAGATTGGTGGGATGTACCAGGAAGAAATAAGAAATGGCAAAAAGAAACTATTTCAAATACTTCTGAATTGCAATTTGAACAAGAATTTGGTAATACTTTTCACGGAAGAGGTAATACATTAATTGATGCTAATTATCTGCTTTCACAAAAAAGTCAAGAACCAGAACTAATAAAAGAAAATGCTTGGATATACGAACAGGCATTAGAAGGTCATGAGTATATAATGACCGTGGATGTTGCAAAGGGAAGAGGACAAGATTATAGTACATTTACTATTATAGATGTAAGTGTAGAACCTTTTAAACAAGTAGCTACTTTTAGAGATAATAATTTATCTCCTATGCTATTTCCTGATGTTATATACAAATATGCTAAGAGTTATAATGATGCATACGTCATTGTAGAATCTAATGACCAAGGCGCAGTAGTTTGTAATGGATTATATTATGATTTAGAATATGAAAATATATTTGTAGAATCATCTGTGAAAGCAAATGCCATTGGTGCTACAATGACTAGACGGGTAAAACGTATTGGATGTTCTACAATAAAAGATTTAATAGAACAGAAAAAACTAGAAATCGTGGATGCTAATACTATAATAGAAATGAGTACATTTGTTTCTAAGGGTAATTCTTTTATGGCTATAGCACCTAACCACGATGACTTAATGATGAATTTAGTTTTATTTGCTTGGTTTACTACAACCGATATATTTAGATCATTAACCGATATTGATATGAAAGATATGTTATATAGGGAAAGATTAGCAGCAATACAAGATGATATGCTTCCTGTTGGTTTCTTAGGTGAGAAATCTGAAGAGCATAAATATACTAAAGACAAAGATGGAAACGTATGGTTCGAGGACGATACAAAATTTATAAACTGGTAATATGAAATTTAAAGACTACATAGATCCTAAGCCGACAATCGAATACGAGGATGATCTCGCGGAGAAGGTAGTATTTGAAAAAGACCCTTCCAAGCTACATTGTATTGTTCTTGGGTTAGGTGATGAAGAAGGAACATTCGCTGATATAGTTGGTAAGATAACTAAAAAGCGTGGAATGAAATTTACATTAATAAATGTAGAAGAAGCTTATATATCAAACGCAGATGTAGATTTAGGTTCTGTTGTTTTTCAAAATTATGATGGTGAAGATAGCGAAGTAGAAATATCTAAAGAAAATTCAATTGTATTCGTAAGAGCCGGAGCTATACAAACTTTAGTATCACAGTCTCTGGTATCAACATTAGGTACATACGGTTTCTTTATGGTTAACGATTTAGAATCTATGATGTTATGTGATAACAAAATGTCAAACGTAATTGCTCTAGATCGTAATAATATACCTACACCTAAATCATCTGTTATAACAAATGTTAAATCAATAGAAAGCGCACATAAAAAAATTGGTGGTAAATTTCCAGTAGTTATTAAAACATTAACTGGTACACAAGGTGTTGGTGTTTCTATAGCAGAGAGTAAACAATCATTAGTTTCTGTTTGTCAATCCTTATGGAAATATGAAGCACAGTTATTAATCCAGGAATATTTACCTTTAGAATCAGATATAAGAACATTGGTTGTAAATGGTAGAATATTAGGAGCAGCAGAAAGAGTTAAACAAGATGATAAAGAGTTTAGAAACAATGTCCACTTAGGTGCAAAAACTAGGCCATATAAACTATCGGATGAAGAAAAAGAGCTCGTTAAACAGTCCGCACGTGCGACTGGCGCACTATATTGCGGTGTTGATCATTGTAAAGTTGGAAAAGATTATTACATATTAGAGATAAATGGTTCACCTGGTATTCGTTCACACTTTAATGGTTATGATTTAGAAGATGGTAAATCTATAGGAAAAATTAACGATCAGCAGGTATTGGCTAATATAATAGATCATTTTATACACGAATTACATAGGAAACCACTATTTAGAACAGAGTGTGGTTATATAGAAAGAATAACAATCGAAGGGTTAGATCATCCAATACGGGGTAAGTTTGACACTGGAAATGGTACAAATGCTAGTATGCTACATGTAGATAAACTAGAAATAGAAGGCGATACAGCTATATGGGAAAAGAATGGTAATAAATTTAAATCCGAAATAGTAGATGTATCAATAGCTAGAAGATTACCAACAGTCCAGGAAAAAAGACCAGTTATAGAAATAACTGTTAATTTTAATAATAAATCATACCCAAATACAAGGGTTGGTTTAACTACAACTGATTCTGCTTCGGAAATGTTATTAAATAGAGATTTAATGACTACATTTAAAGTTGCAGTTAACCCAAACAGGAGATTTATTCTATCTGATCACGTCGGTAAAGAAGATAGAACCGACACTTAGAATTTCGATAAGTATAAATAAACATATTGAATATAACCGTATTATGAGACATATTAACTAACTCAAAAAGAGGATAAAGCGATGGCATTTCAAGTATCACCAGGCGTTGAGGTCAAAGAGATCGACGCAACTAGCGTGATTCCAGCAGTATCTACCAGTATTGGCGGATTTGCAGGATCATTTAACTGGGGTCCGGTTGCTGAAATTAAAACAGTAGGTTCTGAATCAGAACTAGCTGAACATTTCGGTACGCCAGATGACAGTACAGCTAAGTATTTTCTTACAGCCGCGGCATTCTTAAAGTATGGCAACGCGCTGAAGGTTGTTAGGGTATTATCAGGGCATGACAATGCTACTGGTGATGGTTCCGGACAACTGATTAAGAATAAAGAAGATTATGATAATAACTATGCTAACGGCTCCCTATCAAAGGGAGATTGGGTTGCTAAATATCCAGGAGTTCTAGGAAACAGCTTAAAAGTTTCTGTTATATCGCAAGGTATATCAAACTTTAGTGCTTGGACCTATGCAGGATCTTTCGATTCAGCACCAGGAACATCTGACTATGCAATCTCAATTGGTAAATCGGGCGCAAACGACGAATTACACGTAGCAGTTATTGATGAAGATGGTTTACTAACAGGTACTGCAGGTACAGTGTTAGAAACTTTCGCATACGTTTCCCAAGGTTCTGATGCTAAGAAGAGTGACGGTACTACTAACTATTACAAAGACGTTATTAATAATAACTCTAAGTATATTTGGTGGACAGATCATAACTCTAACTTAGGAGAAGCAGGCTCACTTATTTCAGGTGTAGCAGGGGGTTCGTTTACAGTACACACATCAGCAATGGAAGCTTCATTAGCTGGTGGATCAGACGATAATGCACCAACAGCAGGCGAAATCGCAATAGGTTACGACTTATTCGAAGACGCTGAAACAGTTGATGTTAACTTATTGTTTGCATGTCCAGATGCTAACGGCGCAGAGACAATCGCAGAAGACTTAATCTCTATTGCAACAGCAAGAAAAGATTGTATGGCTTTTGTATCTCCACCGATAGAGGACACAGTAGGAAGTTCAGCTCCAGCAACAGACGTTATGGCGTTTGCAAACGGACTAACTTCTTCATCTTACGCATCTTGCGATAGTTCAGCATTATACGTATACGACAAATATAACGACGTATATAGATATATTGGTGCAGCAGGACACGTAGCAGGTTTATGTGCTAATGCTTCAAACGTAGCAGATGCATGGTTCTCACCAGCTGGTGTAAACCGTGGACAGCTATTAGGAGTAACTAAATTAGCATACAATCCTAACAAAGCAGATAGAGATACATTGTACAAAGGAAGAGTAAATCCATTGGTTTCTTTCCCAGGACAAGGTATGATGTTATTTGGAGATAAAACTCTACTTAGCAAACCATCTGCATTCGATAGGATTAACGTTCGTAGATTGTTCATAGCACTAGAGAAAGCAATTTCAACAGCTGCTAAAGCACAATTATTTGAATTCAATGATGAGTTCACAAGAGCGAATTTCCGCAATATGGTGGAACCGTTCTTAAGAGACGTTAAAGGAAGACGTGGGGTTACAGATTTCCAAGTAATATGTGACACTACTAACAATACAGGCGCAGTTATAGATGGAAATAGATTCGTTGCTGATATATTTATCAAGCCAGCTAGATCTATTAACTTCATTACACTGAACTTCATAGCAACAAGAACAGGCGTCGATTTCTCAGAAATCGCCGGCTCATAGGGGGAATAAATCATGGCAATATTAGGCGTAGACGATTTTAAATCTAAGCTCGTAGGCGGTGGTGCTCGTTCTAACTTATTTAAAGTTACAATGAACTTCCCAGGCTATGCAAATGGTGATGTAGAACTTACATCATTTATGTGTAAAACTGCTCAATTCCCTGCATCAATTGTAGCACCAATCATGGTACCATTCAGAGGAAGACAACTTCAGATAGCTGGAGATAGAACTTTTGAACCATGGACAGTGACTATTATTAATGATGTTGGTTTTGAGGTACGAAATGCTTTTGAAGCATGGAGTAACGGTATTAACAGTCACAATGCTAATACAGGATTAAGTAATCCAACCGATTATCAAGCAGATGCTATTATAGAGCAACTTGATAAAGAAGGTAATACTACTAAAACTTATGACTTTAGAGGGCTTTGGCCATCTAACATAGGTGCGATTGACGTTTCATATGAAACTGAAAACGCAATTCAGGAGTTTACTGTTGAATTACAAGTTCAGTATTGGGAAAGTACTGGAACCACTTCCTAAATAGGTTTATAAATATATTAGAAGAGAGGGATTAATTTCCCTCTCCGATGATATAGAGAGAAATATAGTATGGCAGAATTTTTCGGATTCGAAATAAATAGAAAAGGAAAGGACAAAGAAGTTCCTAAAGTTTCCTTTGTACCAAATACAGACGAAGACGGCGCTGGTGTTATTACCAGTGGTGGTCATTTCGGTGCTTATTTGGATATGGATGGCGATAAAGCAAAGAATGAAGTAGATCTTATAATGAAATATCGAGACGTTGCAGCTCAACCAGAAGCTGATGCAGCGATAGAAGATATTATTAATGAATCAATTGTTGGAGATCATAACGATGTTCCAGTAGATATTGTTTTAGATAAGGTCGAAGCTTCAGATAAGATTAAAAAATTAATCAAAGGAGAGTTTGATAATATATTAGAAATGCTTAACTTTAATAGTTACGCTCATGATATATTCAAACGTTGGTATGTAGATGGTAGATTACCATATCATATTATAGTTGATGATGCGAATCAAAAGTTAGGTATTAAAGAACTTAGATATATCGATCCAACTAAATTAAGAAAAGTAAAAGAGATAGAAGAAGAGGAAGATCCTAAAACAGGAGCTAAACTTATTAAGTCTCAAAAAGAGTTTTTTATATTCCAAGACAATGCTCTAGGAAAATATAATCAAGGACTAAAAATCAATCCAGACGCTATAGCATATGCGACTTCTGGAATGTTAGATAGTTCTAGGAAAAGAATTTTATCATACTTACATAAGGCTATTAAACCAGTCAATCAGTTAAGAATGATGGAAGATTCGTTAGTCATATACAGAATATCGCGTGCCCCAGAACGTAGGATATTTTATATTGATGTTGGTAACTTACCTAAGGGTAAAGCTGAAGAATACCTAAGAGGTATTATGAATCAATATAGAAACAAATTGGTATATGATGCAAAGACTGGTGATATCAAAGACGACAAAAAGCATATGAGTATGCTCGAGGACTTCTTCCTGCCGCGTAGGGAAGGCGGGAGGGGGACCGAGATCACCACGCTACCAGGCGGCGAGAATTTAGGTCAAATAGATGATATTATATATTTCCAAAAGAAATTATATAAAGCTCTTAACGTACCTATGAATCGATTAGAACAAGAAGCTCAATTTTCTTTAGGAAGATCTTCCGAGATTACTAGAGATGAGGTTAAGTTTAAAAAGTTTATTGACCGATTAAGAAAAAGATTTTCAGATCTCTTTATACAGTTATTGAAAACACAATTACTTTTAAAGGGTATTATGACAAAAGAAGATTGGGCAGAATGGAAGGAATCCATTTCGTTTGATTATATCGAAGATAACTATTTCAGTGAATTAAAAGAAGCTGAAATGTATAGAGAAAGATTTGAAATGTTAAGTTCATTAGATGAGTTTATGGGTACTTTCATATCAAAAGAGTGGGTTCAGAAGAATATTCTACGCTTTAACGATGATGATATTGAAACTATGCAAAAACAAATTGATGACGAAGAGAAAGGTGGAGAGCTAGATATGCCGGATCCAGATGATCCAAGGTTTGGCTAAGAACTTTTTATGTATAAATATATAACACAGGATAAATAATGGAAATCGCAGATATTATAAAGAAAGTGGAAGCAGGCGACAATGTAAATGCTGGTAAAGCATTTGATACTGTTATGGGTCAAAAGCTAAAAGATGCTCTTGACGCTAAAAAAATAGAACTTGCTACTAGTATGGTTGATCGTAAGGTTAACCCAGATGCAGAGCAAGAATAATTACGGAGAATAACTCATGAAGTTAATTTCAGAGTATAACGATAGTAATATAACAAATTACATTACCGAAGATAAAAAAGGTAATAAATCACACGTCATTGAGGGCGTGTTTATGCAGGCCGATAAGAAAAATCGAAACGGTCGTGTATATGAAAAAAAGATTCTAGAGTCAGCTGTTAACAAATATGTTAAAGAGCAGGTGACAACTGGTAGGGCAGTTGGTGAGTTAAATCACCCAGAAGGTCCTACTATCAACCTAGATAAAGTTTCTCACAAAATTACTGAACTTAAATGGGAAGGTAATAATGTGGTAGGAAAGGCATCAATTTTAAAAACACCTATGGGGCAGATCGTTGAAGGTCTACTTGAAGGTGGAGTTAAGCTTGGTGTATCAAGTCGTGGTATGGGAAGCCTTGTGCAAAAGAATGGCGCTAGTTACGTGAATGGTGACTTTATGTTATCAACAGTAGATATAGTCCAAGATCCATCAGCCCCGGAGGCATTTGTCAACGGGATTATGGAAGGTAAAGACTGGATATGGGATAACGGCATATTAGTAGCACAGGACATTGAATTAATTGAGACTGAAATAAAAACAGCCAGGTCTATTTCTTCTTCGGAAGTTGAGATCAGAGCCTTTAAGAATTTCCTCTCGAAACTTGTAAATAAATAATCCGAGGAGGATAACGACATGTCAGAAGACGTAAAAAACGCCGAAGACGTATCAATTGACGAGCAAGCTTCTATTGAAAGCGAAGAGCAACTAGATGAAACACAAGTAATCGAAGACGTTCAAGCTGAAGAGGAAGTTGTTGAAGAAGCACAAGAAGAGGTTTCAGAAGAAACTTCTGAAGAATTAGAAGAAGCTAAAGCTAAAAAAGAGGATGATCTTGAAGAAGATGCTCCTAAGGCTATAGCAACTCCTAAAACTAAAGCTGGTGTTATTCAAGCAGCTGTTGATATGCTTAAAGGTGTCAAAAAAGAAGACGCACAAAAACTATTTGCGAAAATGGCAGCGATCTCTGATGACAAAGATCTAGACGAATCAGAAGATGATGGTTCAGTAGCGAAAGCTATTGCAGCAGCACCTTCTAAAAAGAATGAATTAAAAGCTAAAGCGAAAGTAGAAGCTATTGATTTTGACGAAGATCTAGACACAATCATCAAAGAGGAAGCTACGCTTTCAGATGGATTCCGTGAAAAAGCAAGCGCTATTGTAGAGGCAGTACTAACAAGTAAATTAGCCGAATCAGTAGAGCGTTTAGAAGCAGAATACGTGCAAAACCTAGAAGAAGAGGTTTCTGAAATTCAAAATTCATTAGTAGAGAAAGTAGATTCATACTTGAACTACGTTGTTGAAAATTGGATGAAAGAAAATGAAGTTGCAGTAAGCACAGGACTTAGAACTGAAATTGCTGAAGACTTTATGGCTTCTTTACAGTCAGTGTTCAAGGAACATTACATTGAGATCCCAGAAGGTAAAGAAAACTTGTTAGATGAATTATCTGACCAAGTAGCTGAACTAGAAGAATCTCTAAACAAAACCACAGAAGATAACATCAAGCTACACGAAGCTAATAACGTTCACGTTAAAGCTGACGTAGTAAGAGAAGCATCTTCAGGGCTTGCAGAAACAGATGCTGAGAAATTAGCTAAGTTAGTGGAAGATGTTGAATTTGATAACAAAGAAACTTTCGAACAGAAGGTATCTACTATCAAAGATTCATATTTCAAAGGCGAAGTTACTGAATCAGTTGATGAAGTAAATAGCATGGCAGGAGAAGATACAGCGGAAGTTGTTGAAGTCTCAGAAGCTATGTCTAGATACACTCAGGCTATAACTAAATTTAATAAATAATCTTAAGGGGAAAAACTATAATGTTTAACGCAGATTCACAATTAATGGAAAAATGGAGCCCAGTATTAGAACATGCAGGCGCACCTGAAATCCAAGACAGATATAAAAAAGCTGTCACAGCAAGGCTTCTTGAAAACCAAGAAATTGCACTACGTGAAGAACAAGCCCAGGCACAAGGTAACTTTATTTCAGAAGCAGCAGCAGCTAATAACATTGGCACTGGCTCAGCTCCTAATAATATTGGTACTTTCGACCCTGTTCTTATCTCTTTAGTTCGTAGAGCTATGCCTAACCTCATCGCATATGACATCGCTGGCGTTCAGCCAATGACTGGACCAACTGGTCTTATCTTTGCAATGAAATCAAAATACAGCACACAAAGTGGTACAGAAGCATTCTTTAATGAAGCTGATACTGACTTTTCAGGTACTGGTACTCATCAAGCAGACCCAACCGGTCTAGCTGGTGTAGTAGATGCAGACACAGATGGATCTATCGCAGATACAGCTGACGTAGTCTCAACTTTCGGTTCAGGTATTGCTACCTCAGCTGCGGAAAGACTAGGCGTTGGTGAATCAGGTGATGGTTCATTCGGTGAAATGGCTTTCACAATCGAGAAAGCTACTGTAACTGCTAAGTCAAGAGCTTTAAAAGCTGAGTACACAATGGAACTAGCACAAGATCTTAAAGCTATCCACGGTTTGGATGCAGAAGGCGAATTAGCTAACATCTTATCAGCTGAAATCCTAGCGGAAATCAACAGAGAAGTAGTTAGATCAGTTCTTAAAACTGCTAAAATCGGTGCTTTACAATCTTCAACAGCCGTATCCGGTATCTTTGATGTCAACACTGACTCAGACGGTAGATGGATGGTTGAGAGATTCAAAGGTCTTATCATGCAACTAGAAAGAGAAGCAAACGTAATTGCTAAAGAAACAAGACGTGGCAAAGGTAACTTTGTACTTTGTTCTTCAGACGTAGCTTCAGCTCTAGCAGCTGCTGGAATGTTAGACTACACTCCTGCATTAAGTGCAAACTTAAACGTTGATGATACTGGTAATACATTTGCTGGTGTTCTTAATGGCAGAATGAAAGTTTATATAGATCCATATGCGACTGTAGACTTTGCATGTGTTGGTTACAGAGGTTCAAACCCGTATGACGCTGGTATATTCTACTGCCCATACGTTCCTTTGACTATGGTCAAAGCAGTTGGTGAGAATGACTTCCAACCTAGAATGGGATTCAAAACAAGGTACGGCATGATTGCTAACCCTTACGTAGCTATTGACGGAACTATCGGTGCAGATAGATCTAACCAATACTTCAGAATCTTCAGAATCGACGACATAATGGTGTAAATCATTAGTTAATTCTAATTCGATTAAAGGGGTGCTTCGGCACCTCTTTTTTTGTATACTAACTTTTTAATTCATATAAATAATAGTATGGCTTTAACAACAAATAAAAACTTTCTAAGCCCTGTCGGGTTTGGTTTTAAAATAGATACAACCGAATTTCCTAATTTGGAATACTTCTGTACTGCTGTTAATCTTCCTGGTGTTACTACTGGAGATACAGCTGTACCATATAGAGGTGTTAACCTTGCAATGAGCGGAGATAGAATGGGATTCGAAGATCTTTCTATTCGATTCAATATAACCGAAAATATGGAAAACTATATTGAAACATTTAATTGGATGCATAACCTAATACAAAAGAAAGATGCAGATAAAAATTATAAAAATGATGCTACGTTGTTAATCTATAGCTCACATAATAACGTTAACCAAGAAATTAAATTCTATGATGTATTTCCTATACAGCTAAGTTCAGTAGAATTTAATGCACAAGGAACAGAAATAGAATATCTACAAGCAGATTTAGTTCTTAAATATACTTCGTTCGAATTTGCTTCTATACAAGGAACAACGCAAACCCCACCTAACACTGGTGGTGGACAGAGCGGCGGTGGTGGCGGCGGCTACTAATTAAATAAAGGGTTTACTTTTTAGGTAAACTGTGGTATAATAGACAATATGAATAATCTTGAAGCAATCTTAGAAATGTGGAAAAAAGATAGTGACATCGATGAAATGAATCTCGATGAATCATCCCGAGCCACAGCAAAATTACATTCCAAATACCTAGAACTATATACGGTTAATAAACTAAAACTAAAGAAATTAGATCTTGAGTTAAAAGTTATATTAAGAGATAAGTTCAATCATTACAACGGTAAACTATCCCAAGAAGAAATGGATTCTAAAGGATGGGATTACGATCCGTTAAATGGATTAACTGTATTGAAAGGCGATATGGACAAATATTATGACGCAGATCCAGTCATACAAGAACACCAAAGTAAAATGATATATACCGAAGAAATGGTAGCTGCATTAAAAGAAATACTAGAAAGTATTAAATGGAGACATCAGACAGTTAAGAATATGATCGAATGGAGAAAGTTCACTAGTGGTATATAAGTTCCACCAACACAAATTCGATAACATGAATAGATATTATGATGTTATCCGTGAAGCTATGAATCAATTAGGACATAGTGAAGTAGTAGAAGAATCACCAGCTGATATACATTTTTATAATCATATAGTGAATGATGAAAAAAGCGATAATATGATTATTGTAAAACCCACAGCCCCTACAGCCAAGCATTTTGCTTTAGATAAACATGGTTATGCTAATACCTCTGAAATGGCATACGAAGATCCTTACGTATATGAATATATGTATTCCCATTTAAATCCGAAAAATGATATGGATTGGAGTAAGATAGATAACCTTATTGCTAATAAAAGTAATAAATGGGATGATTCTATTTTACTGAAATGGAGATCATCTAAAATATTTAAAAACCATATCCTTATAATAGGACAACAGCCACATGACGAAACTGTAAATGGCTTTGGATTTGGGGATCACTGGAAAAAGCTATGCATGATTGTAGAATACCTAAGCAATACTGAATACAAAGATAAATTAATAGTTAAATTACACCCTGCATTTAAAGCAGAAAAATTAGCTAAGCGTACACATTACCAGATAAATGAATGGAAAGAATCTGGTATAGATGTTCGAACTGGATATACAAGTATTCACGATTTCTTACCTTATACGGATTGTGCTATAATAGATAATAGTACTGCAGGAATAGAATGTTTAATGCATGAAGTTCCTATTATATCATATGGATGGCCGGAATATCATTGGGTCACACAACAATTACAAACATTACCACAGTTAAAAACCTTATTAAAAGAACCAGCAAGATGGCATGATAAAAGAAGAGCTAAACAGTTTATATATTGGTACATAAATGATTATCTTTGTACAGATATAGATAGTACTGTAAATAGATTAAAAGAACTTATATAATGGATCAACTGATTATCACGAAGAAGAATGAAACCTTCTTATTCATAGAAACTGACCCCGGAATAGAAATGGAACTAACAGAACATTTCTGTTTCTTTGTGCCTGGTTATAAGTTTATGCCAGCATATAGAAACAAATACTGGGATGGAAAAATACGCCTATTTGATACACGTAAAAAAACTTTATATGTTGGTTTATATAAGTATCTAAAACAATTTGCAACAGAGCGCGGATACGAAGTCCTAACCAATGATTCTGCACAGTATGGCAGCGTAGAGCCAGAGAAACTACCATTAGATTTTGGACGTGCACCGATACTAACTGCTAGTCAAGTACCTATTACCCCAAGAGATTATCAATTAGATGCATTAGAACATGCACTACAAAACGAAAAAAGTTTATTATTATCACCCACTGCTTCTGGTAAATCTCTTATCATATATCTTGCCATGCGATGGTATATAGAAAATGATCCTAGTATGAAAATATTAATTGTTGTTCCTACTATATCTTTGGTTGAACAAATGTATTCAGACTTTGATGATTATAGTTCTACTGACGAATGGTTCCATGCAGATGAATGGTGTAGAAAAATACATGGTGGAACAGAGAAAGGAAATATATTTGAAAGATGTGTTATATCAACCTGGCAATCTATATACAAAAAACCAGCTACGTGGTTCCAACATTTCGGTATGGTTATTGGTGACGAAGCACATCAGTTTAAAGCTAAATCATTAACTGCTATAATGGAAAAATGTACTGAAGCAAAATATAGAATGGGTACTACAGGTACATTAGATGGAACACAAACACATCAATTAGTCTTAGAAGGATTATTTGGTCCAGTACATAAAGTCACAACTACTAAGGATCTTATTGATTCGAATCAATTAGCTAAATTAGATATTAAAATGTTATTATTAAAATATAAAGAAGAACATTGTAAAGAAATATCTAAATTAAAATACCAGGATGAAATAGATTTTATTGTAAGGTATACACCAAGGAATAATTTTATATCTAATCTCGCTTTAGACCAAGATGGAAATACATTAGTCCTGTTTAATTACGTTGAAAAGCATGGTAAACCCTTACATAACATATTAAATGAAAAGTTAAAAGGAAAGAAAAGAAGGTTATTTTATGTCTCGGGCGAGACGGACGTGGACACCCGCGAGAGCGTAAGATCAATAACAGAGAAAGAAAATGATGCTATAATCGTTGCTTCTCTTGGCACCTTTTCTACAGGTATAAATATTAGAAACCTACATAACATTATCTTTGCTTCACCCAGCAAATCGCAAATAAGAGTGTTACAAAGTATTGGTAGAGGTTTAAGAAAAAGTGATAGAGATACCCAGGTATTTGATATAGCAGATGATCTACATTGGAAGACTAAAAAGAATTACACTCTTAACCACGCGGCCGAAAGAATTAAAATATATTCAAAAGAAAAGTTTGATTATGAATTATTTGAGATAAATATATAATATGGAAGATTTAAATATAAGACATTTTAAACTAACTAATGGTGAAGATATTGTTGCAGCTGTATCTGTTAAGAATGATGATAGCTGGTTATTAGAAAGACCAGTTCTTGTTAATCCTAACTTACTTGGTGGATACCAATTCACCCCGTGGTTTCCATTTTCTAAAACAAAAGTTTTTAAAGTATTATTTGCAAACATAATTAATAGCACTGGTATAGATCCAGATGTAAAAGAATCTTATTTGCAATATGTTTTAGAGTATAAAAAACAAATGGCGAAGATCGAAGACAATGAAAAGATCTTTGAAGAAATGGAATCCGAAGTCGACAAACGCTTAGGTGATTTGTATGCAGAGGGTAATTTGTTTAATAAGAAGAAGAGAACAATTCATTAGTGTACCTCTTCCCTCGAAAGGACTCTATTATTATATCATACTTTTTTTAATTTGTAAACCCCTAAATCAAAATAAATTAGGGATTTACTTTTCATTAAAACTATGGTATAATAGTACATTAATGCTTAAATTATGGAGATAAACAATGGCAGCAAAGAAGAATAAAGCTCATTATATTAATAATAAAGAGTTTTCATTAGCAGTTGTAGAATATGTAAAAAGTGCAACAGCAGCAAAAGAAAAAAATAAAACGGTCCCAGTCGTTACAGATTACATTGCAAGATGTTTTATTAAGATCGCAGAAGGGCTTTCACATAGACCAAATTTTGTAAGGTATACCTATAGAGAAGAAATGGTTATGGATGCAGTAGAAAACTGTCTAAGAGCTATAAACAATTATAATATTGATACAGCTACAAGGACAGGAAATCCAAATGCATTTTCTTATTTTACCCAAATATGTTTCTACGCTTTTATTCGTAGGATTACTAAAGAGAAAAAACAACAAGAGATTAAATTTAAATTTATCGAAAAGATGGGTATAGAAGATTTTGTTGAAATGGGTATGGATGGAAATATAGCTCAAGAAACAATGAACTATGTAGATACATTAAAGCAAAGAATGGGCGTAGTCCGTAAGAAAGACGAAGCTATAAAAGAATTTGCTGCAAAAGAAAAGAAAGAAAAGAAGCTAGAGCTTTTTATGGGATAATTATGAAGAAGATGTCAACTAAACAAAAGATCAGGCATAACATAGTTACAGCCAAAAGACGTAGAAAAGAATTAAAGCGAAGAGAACACGTAGCTATTCTAAAAGCTGCTTATAAAAAATCCTCAGAGATTTCTAGGCAATTAGAAAAGATTAGATACCGTCAAGTGAAAGCAGCCAGAGCACAAGCATGAAAGTAGCAATATTAAATGATACCCACTGCGGTGTCAGAAATTCAAGCGATATTTTTTTACAATACCAAGAAAGGTTTTATGAAGAAATATTTTTCCCTTATTTAAAAGAGCATGATATAAAGAATATCCTGCACTTAGGAGATTATTATGAGCACAGAAAATTCGTTAACTTTAAAGCACTCAATGCTAATCGTAAGCATTTTCTTGAGCCTATGCGTGATTCAGGTATTACCATGGATATTATACCCGGAAATCACGATGTATATTTTAAAAACACAAATGAACTTTGCTCACTTAAGGAGCTTTTAGGTTACTTTACATCCAATGTTAATATCATTATGGAACCAACCGTATTAGATTACGATGGTTTAGGAGTTGCTGTTATACCTTGGATAAATAATGCTAACTATGAACAATATACTAAATGGGCATTACAATGCAAAGCACCTATACTCGGAGCACATTTAGAATTAAAAGGTTTCGATATGATGGCAGGTATGCCTAATCCGCATGGTATGAATGCAGACGTATTCTCTAGATTTGAAATGGTTCTATCAGGACATTTCCATACAAAGTCTAGCCAAGAGAATGTACATTACTTAGGTTCACAAATGGAGTTTACCTGGGCAGATGTGGATGATCCAAAATATTTCCATATACTAGATACTGAGACAAGAGAGATTACTCCTGTTAGGAATCCAATCACTATGTTTAAAAAGATAGTATATGATGATAGTAAAACTGATTATAACGACGTAGATGTTAGTCAATATGAAAAGCATTTCCTTAAGTTAATAGTTTTAAAGAAAGACGATTTATACATGTTCGATAAGTTCATAGATAAATTACAGAGCATAGAAACATATGAATTAAAGATTGCAGAATCTTTTGAAGAGTATTTGGGAGAAAGCGTCGAAGACGAGAAAATATCCCTCGAAGATACAACACAACTTCTAGATTCGTATGTTGATGCAGTAGAAACAGATCTTGACAAAGATCATATAAAAATAGAATTAAGGAAACTGTATACTGAAGCACAGAATCTAGAGGTAGTATGATAAATTTTAAATCATGTAAGTGGGAAAACTTTCTTTCCACGGGTAATGACCCAATTGAAATCAAATTAGATAAATCCCCAACAACATTAATCGTAGGACAAAACGGAGCAGGTAAATCCACTTTACTTGATGCTTTATCCTTTGCGTTGTTTAATAAACCCCATAGAGATATAAACAAAAACCAATTAATCAATAGTATTAATGGAAAGAAAACTGTGGTGGAAGTAGAATTTTCTATAGGTAACCAAGACTTTAGAGTTGTTCGTGGTATTAAACCAGCACGTTTTGAAATATGGCAAAACAATAATATGATTAATCAAGCAGCTAATGCTAGAGATTTTCAAAAGTTCTTAGAACAAAACATATTAAAGCTTAACCATAAATCATTTCACCAAGTGGTTGTATTAGGATCTAGTTCTTTTATTCCTTTTATGCAATTACCTGCCTGGTCCCGTAGATCAGTTATAGAAGACTTATTAGATATTAATATCTTTTCTAAGATGAATACATTATTAAAAGAACGTAACTCCAAAATAAAAGATGAGTTAGTTGATATTAACCATAGGATAGAATTAGTTAAAACAAAGATAACTGGACAAAGTAAGTACATTAAAGATCTACAATCTCTTAACCAAGATCAAATAGAAAAGAAACAAGATTCTATAAAGGTGCATAAAACAGAGATAAAAGAAACCTTCGAAGAAAGTAAAACTCTAGGAAAGAATTTAGAGACCATGTTAAAAGTGGAGGATAAACGGTATAAAACAAACAACGAAGAAATGTCTAATTTAAGGTCCCATGACCTCCAGCATACCGCAAAGATTAAAGATCTAGTAAGCCAAGCAAGGTTTTATGAAGATAATGACCACTGCCCAACCTGTGATCAGGATATAGGACAAGATCTAAAAGATACAAAGATAGAAGATATTAAAAAGTCTGCAGCAGATGTTCAGCAAGAAAAGCTATTACTTACTAAAGAAATGGAAGATACTAAAGCAGAGATACAAGATGTCCAAAATAAAATTAATCAGCTAAGGCAGAAACAAACAAAGATTAATTCTAACAATGAAAAGATAACTGTATTACAAAAAGAAATAGATCGTATACAGAAAGAGATTAATCAATTAAGCAGCGCCACAGGCGATGTATCTAAAGCTAAGAAAGAACTAAATAGTGCTAGAAAATCAAGAGAAGATCTAACAGAAAAGAAATTAGAGTATGTAGAGGAAAGAACATACAATGAAGTTATTGGGGAAATGCTTAAAGACACAGGTATTAAAACTAAAGTCATTAAGCAGTATCTCCCTGTTATGAATAGGTTAATTAATAGCTATCTACAAATCTTAGACTTCTTTGTGGCATTCCATTTAGATGAAAACTTTAATGAGACAATTCGATCTAGGCACAGAGATAGTTTTAACTATAGTTCTTTTTCTGAAGGTGAGAAACAAAGAATAGATTTAAGTTTATTATTTACTTGGAGACAAATAGCTAAGTTAAAGAATAGCGCAGCTACCAACTTACTGGTCCTCGATGAAACATTCGATAGTTCATTAGACCATGATGGTATAGAAAGCTTAACTAAAATACTATCTACATTAGAAGATGGGACCAACGTATTCATTATATCTCACAAAGGTGACATACTTGAAAATAAATTCCGTTCTAAGATAGAATTCTTTAAACAGAAGAATTTCAGCAAAATTAAGTGAAAACGGACTCACTAGAGTGCGTCTAAGCGATTTTAATGAGGGGGTCCTTAGTGTTAGTATGCCCCCTAAAACGCCCAATATTGGGCATATTTAAAAAGTTTCGTCACAATCTCGTGAACTTTTGCATTTAGGGGTATACATTTGATTAAATCCGCGGTATAATACACACATCATTTAAAATAATAAGGAGTTAATATGATATACCAACCAATCTCAGAATCAAAATCAGGATTCTCATACACGAATCCAACTAAGATTAAAGAACATTTTAATAAACTAGGATATAGATTAATGCCAGTCGTAGGTAAAACAGACAAGTTCTGGATTACAGGAAAAACTGAAGATGGCAAATTTTATGACTTTATCTCAGGCCCAAAATACTACCAACTAGTTATCGAAAGATTTGGTTTCGGTATCTCAGCTCCAGGCGATCTTAACGGATGGCAATTTGCTAGAGAAATTCAACAATCTATTAAAAAGGCTGCTTAATGTTACAATCATCTATATTACCAAAGCTATTAGCTAAAGAAGATATTACTATTAGACATGGTAACTATCATACTGCCTGGTTCGATGTAAAAAACAGGGTCCTAGGTTTACCTAATTGGAAAGATATGGGTAAAGATGTTTATGACCTATTATGTGGTCACGAAGTTGGGCATGCATTATTTACACCAGAGTCTGGATGGCACGATAGCCCAGAAAAATTAAAAGGTGCACCAAGATCTTACTTAAATGTTATCGAAGATGCTAGAATAGAAAGAGAAATTAGAAATACATATCCTGGCTTAATCGCAGCTATGCAGCGTGGTTATAAAGAATTACTTAAAAAAGATTTCTTTGGTGATTTAGAATTTATAGAGTGGGAAGAAACTAAGCTTATTGATAAGATCAACCTTAAAACAAAATTAGGTTCTATGATAGATGTACCATTTAACTCAGAAGAAAAAGTCTTCCTAGATAGAGCTTATGCTAACAAAACTTGGGACGAAGTGGTTCAATTAGCTAAAGACATACTAAAGTATACCCAAGAGAATCAAGAAGATTTACTTAAGCCTCAAGAACTTCCTCAAGCAGTTCAAGACCTTATAGATCAGATCGAGGAGAAAGAAGAACAACAGCAGGAAGAACAAGATCAGGGCCCACAACAAGGTCATGATGATTACCCAGCAGACCAAGAAGAAAAAGAAGAAGAAGCTCCAGCGTCGGAAGAAGGCGAGCAACAAATGGAAACTCAGGCTTCAGAAGAAAAAGAGGAAGAAACATTAGAAGATCTACAAGAAAAATTAGAACAGCTCGCATCTCAGCCAGAGCATCAGCCAGACGCAGATGTTTCAGAAACAGACGAAGCATACAGAGCTAAAGAAGAAAGCCTATTAGACAAAGGCGATAATAATCGCGGCGTTACTATTATGAACGAGCTTAGACCTTTTCACCTAGATAATGTTGTTATTCCTTTTAAGCAATTACAAGAAGAAAGAAAACTAGCTGGTTACGAAGAAAACGCAGACGAAGACTTTAAAAAATATATTAAAGAAACAAAAAGATCTGTTAACTTTGCGGTTAAAGAATTCGAACAAAGAAAAGCTGCTTATAGGTATACAAGAGCAACAACTGCTAAAACTGGCAGACTAGACGTTGGCAAGCTTTGGTCCTACAAAACTTCAGAAGATATATTTTCCCAGGTTACTACATTGGCAGATGCTAAAAATCACGGTATGATTATGCTCGTAGATTATTCAGGTTCTATGTCTAGTTCAATGAGATATGTTATGGATCAGCTTTTACATATGGTTCACTTCTGTAAAGCAATTAATATTCCATTTGATGTTTATGGTTTTACTACAAATAGCAGAGTATTTAACTATGACAATGAAGAGTTTAATAGCCAGATACAAGATGGTGATATAGATATGCAAGGTCTTTCTATGCCATTAGTTTGTTCTTCTAGGTTTAATAAAAAAGATTTCACATCGTCAATACTTCACATGTACAAAAGATCAACAAGAAATGACTATTGGTCTTCAGACGCTGCGTTAGCAAAATCAGAAGAATATGGTTCAACACCATTAGATCAAGCACTTATAGTTTCACATTCTCTTATTAAAGAATTCAAACTAAAGCACGGTGTAGAAAAAATGAACCTATGTGTTTTCTCAGATGGAGATGCAAACACTATGCATGCTGTACAAGATCGTAAACTAGAAGATAAAAAGATTTCAAACGAAAGATACTCTTCAGAAAGAATAGCAATCATTAATAAAAGAAAAGTTAAATTAGGTAACTACAGAGCTACAGATAGTCTTTTGTTAAATATATCTAAAAGCTTAAATACAAAGACTATGGGATTCTTTATGGCAGATGATGCTCATCATTGGAGACAAAGAGTTGGTAGATTATCAGACTACTGTGACCAAGGTCTCTGGAATGATTCATTCAGAAAAGAATGTAACAAAGAATACAATAAGAATAAGTGCGTACATAAAACAAACGCTTTTGGATATGATAACTACTACTTGCTAAAAGGCGGTAAAAACTTATCTGCTCAGAATGGTGAATTCGAAGAAAGAGTGACAGAAGATATGTCAGATGCACAAATCAGAACAGCGTTCAGAAAATTCAGTAAGGGTAAGAAAACAAACAAAGTCCTGATGACATCAATCGGTCAAGCAGTTGCTTAATACCCCTACGTCACAATTTCGTGAACTTTTCAAATTAGGGGTTTACATCCCCTCAAAAATACGGTATAATATACATATAATTTCAAAAAGATAAGGAGTCTATATAATGAAAGAAATGAGAATATCAACACAAAGAATCTTAGAAGAAATCTCTACTAAGTTTCCTGGCCAAACGGATTTCCGTAGAGCCATAATCGAAGACGTGGCAAAGTCCATGGGTTTCACAGCTAAGGATTTTTATCCTTTATTAAACGCAGATAGAAGGGTCAAAATTGGCACTTACTCTCTCGATGGTTTATTACCAGAACCAGCTCAAGCAGCTCCTGTAGATCAGGTCCCAGCTACTGCGGCTCAAATGCAATCTATTACAAGCGATGAAAGAACTTTCGCTTCAGTAGATCCTACATTCGTCCCATGGGGTTCTTTCAAAGACGTTACCCAGATTATTAAATCTGAAATGTTTTATCCTACTTACGTTTCTGGTTTATCTGGAAATGGTAAAACATTTATGATCGAGCAAGCATGTGCTAAACTCGGTAAAGAATTTATTAGAGTTCAAATCAATCCAGAAACGGATGAAGATGATTTACTTGGTGGATTTAGATTGATCAATGGCGAAACAGTATTCGCTAAAGGTCCAGTTCTAAAAGCTATGGAATCCGGCGCGGTTCTTTTACTCGACGAGATCGATAGAGCTACTAACAAGATCATGTGTCTTCAAGGTATCTTAGAAGGTAAACCAGTCCTAGTTAAAAAGACTGGCGAAACAATTATACCTAAAAAAGGTTTCAACGTATTCGCTACTGCTAATACTAAAGGCAAAGGTTCAGATGATGGCAGATTTACAGCAGCTAGTATCTTAGATGATGCTTTCTTAGAAAGATTTACTATCTCAGTAGATATGCAATTCCCTTCAATGGCTATCGAAAAAAGAATTCTAAATAAACATATGGATAAATTCGATGTTCAAGACTCAGAGTTTGTAACCAAGCTTGTTACTTGGGCAGATATTATCCGTAAAACATTTTACGATGATGGCGTAGACGAAGTTATTTCTACTAGAAGACTTTGCCACGTTGTCCAAACATTCTCGATCTTTAAAGACAAAATGAAATCAATCGATCTTTGTATTTCTAGATTCGACGAAGATACAAAAATAGCTTTCTTGGATCTCTACACCAAAGTGGATTCAGGGGCTCAACTAGATTATGACCAACCAGAAGTAGAAGAGGTTGGTGAGGATGAAAACTATGACTACTAAACAACCTGATTATAAGTTTAACGAAGGAGCTCTAATTGCAGAGCTCAAGGATTATATTGATTCCACTTATGGTGGACATTATTCCAAAAACAAATTTCAATCAACAGAATTTATCTCTGACTGCGGTCATGGTATAGGTTTTGCTATTGGGAACATACTTAAATATGCACAGAGATACGGTCGTAAAGGCCATAGGATCGATCATAGAAAAGATCTTATGAAAGTATTACACTATGCATTAATCGCTCTTA
>Ga0181409_1000212_pt1 | contig 23317 bp, 21 predicted proteins | sample 32SPOviralmetaG_FD_130138 | JGI IMG/M metagenome (GOLD analysis project Ga0181409, IMG submission 130138) | Marine viral communities from the oligotrophic San Pedro Time Series (SPOT) site, San Pedro Channel, CA, USA - 32 SPOT_SRF_2012-05-30 | ecosystem: Environmental > Aquatic > Marine > Strait... | reverse complement strand
AGATTCTTAAAATGGGAAGAACTTAATGTCTCAGAGGATGCTGCAAGAATTACTGGATTCAGTAACAAAGATTATCTCTCTAAAGCTGAAGATCCAGCCGTAGTATTCAAAGAATTTATGGATTTGATAAGCCAAGACGACGTTATTGTTGTCGGTCAGAATATTCTTGGCTACGACTTATACATGCTCGGGGTTATTGCTCGTAATTTAAATGTAAAAATAGATTACTCTTTTGCCAAGCGATGCTTCGACACCAAAGCAATCGCTACAGCTATTGCGAAAGATAGTAAAAATCCAGATAAAGAAGATTTCTTAGCTTGGCAGTTAAGATATCTTAATTACAGGGAAAGAGGCTTAAAATCAAATCAAAAGTTTTTATTACAGCATTATGATATTGACTTTGATGAAAAAAAGCTACATGATGCTTTGTACGATATAGAAAAGAACTTCGAAATATTTCAAAAACAATTATGGGAATTAGAAATTTAAATCCTCTTGAACGCCCGATGCCTCCAGGCGTTCGCTTACCAGAGATTGAGGTAGAAAGGCGCGTCTATTATCAGCTTGACCTAGACCCTAAATCTTCCAACTACGACCTTTTAAGGGCATTGTGCCTCCGTGGAGTTCAACAGAGAGGGATTGATAAGCTAAATAATAAAAAAGAATACTATGATCGTGTCAAAATGGAGCTTTCTATTCTAAAAGAACTAGGATTTATTGATTATATACTTTTAAATTGGGATGTTTTAAACTTTTGTCACGAAAATGAGATACCAACTGGCCCAGGTCGAGGATCTGCCGCTGGCTCTTTAGTTCTTTATTTATTACGCGTCACCAATGTAGATCCAATTAAATACGAACTTTTCTTCGAGCGCTTTGTTTCTAAAAGCCGAGCAAAGAAAACCATTGTAGATGGCATTACCTACCTTGATGGATCTCTACTTGCTGACGTAGATAACGATATTTCTTACGATCGTCGCCAAGAAGTCATAAAATATATTGAACAACAACACAAAGGTAGAACTTGTAAAATTTTAACTCTCAACACCCTGAGTAGCAAATTATGTGTAAAGGAGTGCGGTAAAATAGTTGGAGAGATGTCTGAAGATGAAGTAAATCAGATAAGTTCACTCATCCCCAAGCAGTTTGGCAAGGTAGCTAAACTAGACCAAGCACTAGAAGAGAGCGACAAATTCAAAGAATTTGCGGATAAAAATACAAAAATATATAAAATTGCAAAAAAATTAGAAGGATTAAACAAAAATACAGGAGTTCACCCATCTGGTATCGCCATTAGTTTCTACGATATTGAAGAAATTATGCCGATGCAAAAAACAAACGACGGCAACTTAATATCTGCTTATGACATGAACGACGTTGCGTCTTTGACTGTCAAGTTTGACATTCTTGGACTTAGAACCCTTTCTGTTGTGAGTGATACTTGCAAGCAGTTAGGTATAAATATCGAAGATATAGATGTCGGACTCCCAGAAATATATGAAAACTTCAAATTCATTGAGGCACCAAAAGGTTTGTTCCAGATTGAAGCGGATACAAACTTTAAAGTCTGTAAAAAGATTGCTCCTAAAAACCTGGAGGAGCTCTCTGCTGTTGTTGCGATTGCTCGCCCTGGTGCACTTGACTATCTGGATGTTTATGCTGACTATGCTACCACCTCAAGATTTCAGTCAGTTAATGAATTCTTTGACGATATTCTTTCTTATACTGGCGGCATTCCCCTATATCAAGAGCAGTTAATGAAGATGGCCGTTAAGGTCGGATTTACCCTCGATGAGTCGGAACAGCTTCGCAGAATCGTGGGTAAAAAGAAGGTCGATCAAATGCCTGCTTGGAAAGCTAAAATTGAGCAAAAGATTGAAGAAAGAAATTTAGACAAAGAAGTTGGTGAAGTTTTGTGGAAGGTCGCAGAAGATTCAGCAAACTACTCCTTTAATAAATCACACTCAATTAGTTATGCGATTCTCGCCGCTATCACAACTTATCTAAAGTTTAAGCACCCGCAAGAGTTCTTCCTTTCCTTGCTTAAAATGACCAAGCATGAGCCAGACTCTCATGCTGAGATAGCTCTTATCAGTCAAGAGTTGTGTCAGTTCAACATGAAGCTTTTGCCGCCAGATTTATCAAAATCAGACATTAACTTTGGTATAGAAGGCAGCAATATTAGATACGGAGTTAATAGTGTCAAAGGGGTATCAGAAAAAACCTTAGAGAACTTAGTTGATTTTAGAAAAGCCCAAGAGACTAACCAAAACAAGTATGATATATTTACTAATGCTAAACAGTCAGGCATTAATATTGGAGTCCTTTCTGGTTTGATTCAAGGAGGTACAATGGATTCTTTTTGTGAAAAAAGCTCAACTTTACCCAATCGATGTCGCTTAGTTTTAGAAGCTCAGTCTTTTAATATACTTACCGATAGAGAGAAGAGAAATATTATTCAAATCGGAGAAGAGTATAAACACGACGTTCTAAACACTATTCAAGCAATAGTTAAGGACTCCCTGGTCGCCGATGATGGCAGACCAATTATGAAGCCATCACGCTTTCAAACATTCAAAAAGAAATACACAGGCTATAAGGATATATATGAAAAAAATAAAAATCACCTTGAGTTTGCTAATTGGTTTTTCGAGAGAAAGTATTTAGGTTATAGCCACTCTACAGAAATTAAAAAAGTTTTTAAAAACTCTGGTAATCTTTATAACAGCTTAGAAATGAAATCCATAGCTGACCATGATAGAGTAAAGTTTGTTGGCGTAGTTACGGATTGCATCTCTAGAACAAGTAGAAATGGCAACAAGTACATGAGGGCCGAAGTTCAAGATGATTTTGGTAAGGTCAATTTTATGCTTATGAATAATAGAAGGTCTGCTACCCTAGATAACTATCTAAACAATGGAGGCAAAAAACCCAAAGAAGGAGAAATAGTCTTTGTTTATGGAAGCAAGGGAGATGACGTTATCTTTGGAGAAAAACTTACAATCCTTGATGAGAAAATTTATACAAAACTATCAGAAATAAATTAATGGATTTATCAAAATTTAATCTAACGCCTTCAGCAAAAAAAGCTTTAAAGGATTGTGAGCTTATAGCTGAAACATTTGGTCACCTAAAAGTAATAGACCTTCATCTTATAATTTCTATATTGGAGTTTAATCACAATAATATAGATTTTGTATTTAGCTCAAATGGGATTGTTAAAAAGGGAATTAAAAAGAGTATGGAGTATGCCGTCTCTAACTATAAAGAACCCAAGAGAAAAAAGAAAATATATTCTAAAGAAATAAAAGACATTCTAGATGACGCGCTTAAGCTATCATCTAGGCTAAAAGATGAATTCATTGGGATAGACCATATACTATTTATTATACTAACCACAAGAGAAGAGATATGTGATTTTTTAATCTCTCTTGACGTCGATCTAGAAAAAATAAATAAAGACTTTAGAGATGTTATAAAAAATGGCGTCCCAAAAGAACTGGTATCATCGAATCAACCAGTAAAAAATCCAAATGCCGAATCGCTTTCTGGAATTTCGGACTGGTGTGAAGACTTAAATGAAAAAATAGATGCTAGGGGAGACTTTGAAATTTTTGGGAGAGATGAAGAAATAGATAGAATCTTTGAAGTGCTTCTTAAGAAAAACAAAAGTAACGTAATTTTAGTAGGAGAAGCTGGGGTTGGTAAGACTGCAATAGTAGAAGGCATGGCGGAAAAAATATTAAAAAGGCAATGCCCAGATCTGCTTTTGCATAAAAAAATACTTTCATTAGACTTGGCTTCGGTTCTTGCTGGAACGATATATAGAGGACAAATGGAAGAGAAACTAAAAAAAATTCTAGATCAATTATCGGCAGACAATCATTACATTCTTTTTATTGATGAAATACACAACATAATTGGCGCTGGGGGTGGTTCAGATGGCGGAGGTTTGGACTTTGCGAACATAATGAAACCAGCTCTATCTAGGGGCGATATTTCATGTGTTGGAGCTACTACTAAAGAAGAATACGAAAGATTTTTTAAGAAAGATTCTGCCCTAAATCGTCGTTTCGAAAAAATTGACGTAAAAGAGCCAACCAAAGAAGAAACTCTTGAATTAATCAAAGTGGCTAAAAAATCATATGAAAAATTCCATCAAGTCGAATATAAAGAAGATGTTGTTGCTAAAATTATAGACCTTTGTGATATTTATTTAACAAATAAAAAATTTCCAGACAAAGCTTTCGATATCTTAGACGAATCTGGAGCGAGAAGTAAAAAAATAAATTTTATTCGTCCACAAAAAGCTAAAAATATGGAGAAAAAGCTGATGGATCCTAAATTTCAAGAAAGTCCTCAATTTTCAAAATTTCAAAAATCTTATGCTAAAATTATAGAAAAATGGGGGAAAAGTCTAGAAAATAAAGTTTTTCCTGTTGACATTGAAATAATATATGATATATTTGCATTTAAGTTAAACACCTCTAAAGAAAATATCAAAGAGGGTAAAAACATCCCATTATCAGGTAAAATAGGATTTTAATAATTTATTATGAGAAAAACAAATCGTATCGTAAAAACAATGAAGCAAAGCGGAGGCCGATTTTTTGGCCTTCGGACAAAAGACGGGGCTAGCTATAACGCTCAGTTCGTTAATGAGACTCCTAGTTATGTGGTTATTCATGACCGAAATGCTGGTATTAGGCGAAAGTTCGCCAAAACTAGTCTAACTGGACTCAAAATGGGTACAGTAAGTATCTAATCAACTAGGGCGGTAGAAATACCGCCTTTTTTGTGTAATATAATCTATCTATGGCAACCAAGGAAAAGGAAGTATATCTAGGTAATCTTTTTACGATTGATAGCAGACCCGATCAAAGAGATCGAGAAATATCGGAATTTGAAGAAGAGTTAATCAGATCGTATCTCAAAGATATAATTTCAGATATCGAACAAGCTGAAAGTACAATCGAATTAGTGAGTTCAAACTTTTTTTATGAAAGCTACTCTTTCGTCAGCCAAGACAAAAAATACTTACTAAAAATTAGTTTAGATCCAGATAACGGAAAACTTTCTACCGAAAAAAAAGCTTTGGAGTCCGTAAGTGATTTAATATCACCTAAAATAATAAATTATACAAACGATGAAGATTCTGGAATTGAGTTTCTTCTTTTTGATTGGGAAAACGGCTATAGTTTCGATTTTTATGGGATAGACGATCTCATTTACAATATTGGAACTTTTGTTTGCAATTTAGATTTTATGCACGAATCTAATTCCTCAGAGTTGTTATCTTTTAAAGACAAATTCATTCAAAACGAATCAATCATAGAACTTTTTGAAGCTGCAGATGAAAAAGAAAAAGCTATTTTTGAAAAATTAGTATATTTAAATCTAGACGATGTAAAAAACATTTTTTCAACACTTAAAAATATTTTTGAGCAGAGTTATTCAGAGGACATAACCGTCTTGTGTCACTCTAACCTTAAAAGTAGTAATATTTTATATCAATCAGAATTGATAAAGTTTATTAACTTTGAACACTCTCATAAAGCAGATATTTATTATAGCCTACTAAAAGTAATTAATAATCTTTATTTATTTAAATCATCCAAAGATGTGATTTTATTTTTGCAAAAATACCACTCTTTTTCTAATTTAGTTAATGATATATCTTTTGAAGAGTTTTTAAATAAATACGAGGAAAAAAAAGAAACAAATCGACTTTTGCTTTTTCAAGATTTATTACACAGGGTACTTTTTCACTTCAACGCTTATGGAGCTTTTTACAGATCATCAGACTTAATAAGATATATCGAACTATATAATAATCTCAGACCAACTATAAGAAAATATTTTTCTGAACATATAAAAAGTTTAGATAAATTGTTTTATACATGTATCCAAAGTGTCGAAACTTATGATATAGATGAATTAAAAACAATCGCGGGAGTTGTCGATGAAGAAGAAGTCGATGAAGATTACTCAAATCCAGGAATAGAAGAATACGAAGCTCAAGATTAGTTAATATAAAACAATAGAATATTGCATTTATTGTATTATAATCTTGCATGAGTCACAAACAGCACGATATTTATAAGCCAAATTCTTCTAACTCTGGATGCGCATTTTCCTTCAAGATTGTTGAAAAAGATAAAGAGGGAAACAATCAAAAACCGTCATTTCTTGTCCAATCGATCAAGCAGGCTAGTTGGAACAGTCAAAAAAGAACGGGATCTTTTAGCGCTAACGCTAAAGACCCAGAAAAGAATATCTATTTTAAATTAGGAGAAAATGAAATTGGGGGAATGCTCCATGCAATCGAAAATTATGTAGAGTTTTCTGCTTATCATAGTTATAATGACGATAAAACTCAAATATCTTTCAAGCCCTACACAAAGAAAAATGGCCAAAAAGCTTTTTCTTTCAGTGTGGTCAAAAACTCTACTTTAAAATTTGGAATGGGCGTTGAGTTGTCAGAGGCGAGAACTCTGAAAGGCTTGTTTGATCTTTTCTTGTTTAAGTATTTTAATTACTAATGAAAAGAATTCTTTTCCACTCTAATTCGGCTAAAGCCTTTACTGGATTTGGCAAAAATGCAAAAAATATTTTGCGTTACCTACATAAGACGAACAAATATGAAATTATTGAATTCGCAAATGGCATGCAGTGGGGCAATCAATCTCTTTCATTAAGGCCTTGGAAGGCACAAGGGTCTTTGCCTAATAATCCTGCGCTAGTTAGAGAACTACAGTCAGATCAACAAAAATCTAGAATAGCCTCATATGGGGGCTATATGATTGACCAGGCTATAAAAGAATATAAACCAGACATTTATATAGGATGCGAAGATATTTGGGCTTTTGCAGATTATTGGAAAAAACCTTGGTGGGACAAAATTAATAATATGATTTGGACTACATTGGATAGTCAACCAATACTTCCCCAGGCTTTAGAGGCGGCGCCAAAAACTAAAAATTTTTATGTATGGGCATCTTTTGCAGAGAAAGACATGAAGCAGCTAGACCACAGCCACGTAAAAACCTTGCACGGAACAGTAAACACAGAAGATTTTTATAAAATAAGTGATCTTGATAAACGAAAAATAAGAAGCAAATTTAATCTTTCTGATGAATTTATAATTGGGTTTGTATTTAGAAATCAACTCAGAAAAAGTGTGCCTAATTTGCTTGAGGGTTTTAAAATATTTAAAAAAGAATGCCCCAAAGCTAAATTATTGCTTCATACTCACTGGTCTGAGGGTTGGGATATTCCAAGACTACTAAAAGAAAAAAATATAGATAACAATGATATCTTGACAACTTATTTTTGTTCCGCTTGTCAAAATTATGCAATCGCTCCGTTTTGCGGTCAAGAACAAACTTGCCCATTTTGCGGATCTGAAAAAACTTTCAATACCACAAATACTAGACATGGAGTAGATGAATCGCAGCTAAATGAAATTTACAATATTATGGATGTTTATTGCCATCCATTCACTAGCGGCGGTATGGAAATACCAATCTTTGAAGCAAAAATGACTGAGCTTATAACCTTAGTTACAAATTATTCTTGCGGAGAAGATTCTTCTACCCCTGAATGCGGAAGTTTCCCCCTTGATTGGTCTGAATATAGGGAGCCAGGAACTCAATTTATTAAGGCTTCAACTTATCCATCAAGCATAGCCAAACAGCTTAAAAAAGTTTATAATATGAAGTTAGAAAAAAAACTTCAAATGGGTAAAAAGGCTAGAGACTGGACTATTGAAAACTACTCCACAGAATCTGTTGGGAAAAAACTAGAAAAAATTATAGATGAAATGCCAGCAATAGAATATGATTTTGACTGGGGAAAAGAAGAAAAAGGCATAGAGTTAGAGGATTTACTAGATGAAGGTAAGCGAATAGCTATTGTAATGCCTCAATCTGCTGAAGATTTATTAGCAATCAATTCTTTAATTGATAGTTTGCAAGACCTCTATGAAGACCACGACATTTACGTTTTCACAATGCCAAATTTCTTCCCTTACATAGAAGATCATCCTAAGGTTCATAAAGTTTTACCGTATTCTGAATCAATAGATAATCCTCAGCTTTTAGAAGGCGTTGGTAATCATAAAGGATTTTTTGAATTGGCGTTTTTCCCGTTTTACCACACTCAAAAATTTCAAAATTATCATCATAACGGAATAGACAAAACACATTATAAATTATATGAGTAGTATAACAGAAGTTTATGCCAAAGACCTTGGCGCTAAAATAGGCAAAGCAAAGATTACGGAACACTTTCATCCTATACCAGAAGAAAAATATATAACCTTCTTTAAAGAAGATCCGAATCAGGTAAATCAATATGAGTACTGGGAGATTGTTTTTTCTTTGTTGAATCCATTTTTTCAAAAGCATAAAATAAAAGCTCTCGAAATACACGACAAAAAAACTCAGAGCCCTAAACAAAATAATTTTTTAATTAAAAATTCAGAACTATATTTGGGAATTGCAAATTATTTTATGTCAACAGCGGATATTTATAAAAAACCATCCGTATGTCTTTTATCCAATTCATATCCTAGTAATATAAATTCGAAATACTCTAAAATCATTAACCCAGATTTCTCTTCAATTAAGCCTTCTTTTTCTTCTCAAGAAAACAAAAAAAGAATTAATGAAATACCCCCAGAAAACGTGGCTCAATCCGTCTTAGATAAATTAAACATCAAAGAAAAAATAAAGTTCAAAACTTTAAGAATGGGCTATAGATACAGCCAAGATCTCGTAGAAATAGTGCCCAACTTTTTCTTCCCACATCAAGACTTAATCAATAAAAATATAAATATTAAATCTGATATTCATTTCGATAAAGACAATATTATTAATTGGTGCAAACATTCAAATGTAAATCTTTTCTTAGACAAAGTTATGGATGACGATACAATTGATTCTTGTACGAACTTGAAGCAAGTAGTTTTTAACTATAAATCTGGACATCAAAAATTAGATCTTTCAAATTTTATTAAAAAATTAAAAAATAATAAAATCAACTTTGTCATTGAAGTCCAAGATGAAAAAATGTTTTCTGATGTAAGCTTAAAATATTTTGATCACAATGTAATCAAAAAAAATAATACCAAAATAGAAGATATCCCAAATACAGAGTGCAAATTTCTTTCTAAAAAAAGATTCATCTCAGAAGGTAAAATATTTAATTCAGAATTTTCTTCTAAAACGCTTGACAATTCTAATAAATTCATCTACAATGAAATCTCAAAATCAGAAATAGAAAGTTTATACCTATATGTCGAAGAGTAAATTATATGGCCCAGATATGTGGCATCGCAACGACGACGGACTTTTAGAGTCCGTTGATTACGAATTTAATAAAGATGGATCCGTCAATTGGCGCGCCATGATAAGTCCAGAACACTTGTATCCCAACAAGGATCACTTTGAAATGCGCAAGATGCCAGTTCCAGACTCTATTGAGGGACTAGAAGATAATCAGCTTTTAATCAAACTCGGCGGAATCAAAGAGCTCGCAAAGCTTCGTGGCTTTAATAATGTGACTTATGATGTTACAGAGTCTTCGGATAGTCGTGTTGTTGTCCAATGCATGATAAATTGGATAGAAAACTACGAAAGTAGCTGTCCTCAAACTTTTGCTTCCATAGCTAACGCTACAACACATAATACAAATGGATTTGCTGCTAAGTTTTTAGAATGCATCGCAGAAAATCGTGCATTTGTCCGTACTGTTCGCAACTTTCTTGGTATCCATATTGTTGGGGCTGACGAAATTGACTCATCCAAAAACAAGTCTCCTATTGTAGCTCCCCCATCATCCTCTGGAGCGAAAGATATTAGCCCACAGGGCATTTTAAAAGAAAAAGCGGGTACAGACTTCGATTCGTTCAAAGGATGCCTTAGAGCATGGTACAAGACTGGTGCTTACACTAATGACCCAGAAGTTATCAAAGAGTGGTCGGATTATAAAGATGTTCCCGCCAAGGAATGCCGCAAGCTTTTAAAGCTTCTATGATTTTTGAAATAAAAACAGATTCTGAATTAACAGAGCTGAGAGATGTTTTAGAAAATTTTTATAAAATATTACCGTATAAAAAAGATTTAAATGGTTTTAAAAAAAATTGGATTCCAGCTTGGAAAGAGTTAATTCAATCTAAAAAAGGTAAAATATTTGCTTTAGAAAAAGAAAGAAAGATCATAGGAGCCCTAGGGTTTTTGATAACGCCAGCTCTGGAAGATGGGGCCCTTTGCGCTACAGAGGCTTTTTGGTATGTAGATGAACAGCACAGGGGTGCTGGATTAAAACTACTTAATAAATATGAGTCTTATGCAAAATCTATAGGTTGCAAAAGAATAGGCATGGTTCATTTGGAAAACTCAATGCCAGACAAATTAAAGAAACTATATACTCGAAAGAAATACAAACATATCGAAAGCATGTATTTGAAAGAATTATAATTCTCCTAGTATAAAACCAGTTCTAAGGTCATTTTCATCTAACAGGCAAGTAATATCAAATTCTGCGAACTCGCTGTCGCTAGGTATCTCAATTGAATTATTAGAAACAGTAAAACTAGTACTACTAGATACAATATTAGCGCCACCGCTTCCAGAAATTATTATGTCTTTATTGTCGATCCTAACTCTAAAAGCGCCATAAAAGTCTAACGGTATTGTATCGTCAATTATTATAGTGGGCTTGCTATTATGTCCAGCAAATATTTCTATAGTTTCTCCTCTACCGACCCGTATGTCATTTGCATTTGTTCTGCTTATCAAAAATCCTGTTTTTTCTATTTTAGTAAAAGTATCAAATCCACTGAACATGATACCGCTTGTAGGGGGTGATACATCTCCGAATGTTAAAAAATCAGTTGGTATAATTTTATAGAAAATTTCTTCTTCTACTCTCTCTTCTCCGTTATCGCCAGTAATTTTATCAGCTGTTACATTTACCAGAAAAGTATCCTCGCCAGGGTTCAAATTAACAGAAAATTGAGATACTCTATTTGTATGAAATAATGAATCTACCTCAAAATTTGGTTCGTCTCCAGTATAAACATCTGCGTTTTTTACATTTTGAATGGAAAGTCCGTCTCCGATTGTATTTAAATCTCCTGAAAAGGTAGCCTTTAGATTTATCTCTCTTTCTAAGATTTTTATATTGTCCATTAGCTTTTCTTCTGGTTCTGAACCAGTAGGATCAAATAAAACATTTTTTCCTTCAAATTCTAATGAAGTAACCGCAAATTGGGGAAACTCTATTACAAGCCTACCAGAACCACTAGGAAATCCTATCGACGGATCTTCGAGCCCGCTACAAAAACATTCGACTATGTACCCACTCTCAGCTGGGTGCGTTCCTATAACTGTTTGATTAAATATCATAATATACCTGTTACTCCTATTTGTAAAAATTGAAAATTAGAGGTTTTGTTTCTGTCTATTATTGCTTGAGATCTTTCTATAGCGCCTACAGTGCTAACGGTTGCCGTGTCTACGGTTGAAGTATCTTCAAGATTTGGGAAATCATCTACATCTAATATAAACTTTGTCTTTGAATTGCCTTTATAACTACTTTTAAAGTTATCTTTCGAAGTAAAAAATGTATTACTCGGATTTTGTCCTGTCCTTAATCCAATATAATTTATTATATAACCGCTTGTTAAAGAATTTCCCGCCAATTCAGAATTTCCCAACACCTTATATCCTGTTTGAGAGTCAAAGGTTGTTAAAAGCAAATTATCAAATGCTGGAGCACTAGTATTCCCTAACAAGGCTGCTGTAGATCCACCAGTCCAAGATGGAACAAGAGTAGGATGACCCACGTACGATGTATTTCCACCCGACCAAGCAATTCTATTATGGCTGAGTAATGAATTAAAATTATCAAGCGGGCTAACACTATCTGTAATTGTTCCATCTAATATTGTGGCGCCACCTGTCCAACTAGTAACATTTCCTGGAAAGTCTACATTTTCTCCACCCGACCAAGCAATTCTATTGTGAGAATAACTATTAGCTGGATCGTCATCGCATAATATCCAAGTGTTATTCGTTCCAGTCGTTTTTATTCTTAGTCCAGAGGTTGCCGTATTTACAAATAAATCTGCACCTCCAGTATATGTTCCATTGAAGCTATTTGGATTATCTACCATCCCGCTTCCTACCGAACTTAAAGTAAATCCAGTAAAATAAGTATTGGCTGGATCATCATCGCACAATACCCAAGTATTATTGATTCCAGTTGTTTTTACCCTTAAACCAGTGGTCACGGTGTTCTGGTATAAAGTTCAACCTCCAGTGTAGTCTCCATCGAAACTGTTTGAATTATTTACCATTCCGCTTCCAACGTTATCCACAGTAAATCCAGTAGAATGTTGAGTTATATTCGTATTAGTATGTAAAACTGCACTGCTTGCACTTACTCCGTCTAAATAGCCAGATATGGCCGTCTGTCTTTGTATTGCAACTTGCAAATGATGCAAGTTACCATCATTTAAAGAAGCTCCTCCATTACCAGTAATAGCTATATAATCTATTCCATTTAAATTTACATAGTTTTTTCCATCACCAGATTGGAACCAAGCTATTCCAGTTCCATTTTTATGGGATTCTAATAAGTATTGTTTTCCATAAAGACCTGGATCGAATTTCACCCAAGCTATCATTAAAAAATCAGAAGTGTCTACGCTTAAATTCTCTCCCGTTATTAGCACATGATTATTTGAACCATTAGTATTAGTCATCCTGATACCATTATCAAGTCCACTTGTAAGCATTTGCTGATAAAGTCTATTTTGATTTCCTGTTTCATGTACTACAAAAAATTTATCTTTAAGATAATCGTCCTCTCCAGACCTTTGGCACAGGACAGCGTATTGATCGTGGTTATATTTAGCATCTGTAACCGAAGGTTCAGAAGCATTAAATTCATTTAAAATTGGGTCACCAAAAGAATAATTTGCCACCCCAGTAGATGCATAATTTAATACTGCCACGGGTAAATTAGTCCCCGTTTGATTATTTAATCCTAATTGATCTGTCGCTATGTAAGCGTATTTTCCTGTACCGCCCGCTGCACTTGTACTATCTTGGAAAGCAGCAAAGAAAAATCCAGTATTAGACAGTCCAGTTATGCAAGTTTCGGTAGTTTCTTTTTCACTTGAGCTGCTGCCTGGTTGTTGTAATTCTATAATAAGGTTAGGGGTTGATAAAAATGGCTCTACAAATTCCACCGCTTGATATCCCGTAGTATTATTTTTATTTACAAAATGGACTTCTATTCTGTTAGTATCGACGACATAATTTCCAGTTTTACAAGCTACATATGAATAATTAGTTTCATTAAAATTATCATCAGGATCGTCGTCAAATGATCTTACGCTAAAATTGTTACCATTATTATTTGTGAATCTTCTACCCAATGGTCTATATACATCATCAAAAGAGCCAGATACTTTTTGTTGGGTGAACACGGCTGGAGGATCGCTAAAACCACTTTCAAAACTTACAGTTCTATTGCTATTGTTGCCTGCTGGTACAGTGAAACTGCCAACTTCAAAATGCAAGCCTGGAGGGACTCTATATTTTCCATCTCCAGTGTATCCAAATATTTCATTAATTTCTGCATTAGTTATTGCAAAAACATTATCGTTCGTCAAGGTTCTAAATGAGGTTGATTTAATATTTCCGTCAATATCTAATATATTTATTTTTTGTGCTTGAATTGTTTGTTGCACATCAAAACCAGTGTTGCCAAACACATCTTCAAATTCTAAATTTACAATAGCATTTAGCGACCTGTCGTTTTCAAAAAAAGAATTTTGAGCTACTCCAGTCTCGGCAGCATTGTCAAATGTAGAACCAAAATCAGTGTTTATAGATATGTTAGAATATTCAGTAAAAGCTTCTTGATTATTGAATGAAAAATCATCTATATCGGTAGTAAAACTAAGTGAAAATGATTGATCTGATCTAACATTTATTGGTGTCACATTTTCAGAGAATACGCTAAGTGAGTAAGTTCCTATCTGATCTATTCTAGATGTCCCACTTAATGTAATACTTGTTGTGGTAGTGCTACTCTTAAAATGTTCGCTAACTCTTGTAGTTGAATCAGGCTCATCTAAAATAATTACATATTTTTCTGGCACCTTTTCGCTTGGATCAGTTATTACTAAATTTAAATTTAAAGATTTGTCTGCGTTTTCAACAAAAGCCCCCGTAACAACATTAGATGGTATATTAGGTCTAAGAACTTCAGTTATGGCGAGATTCGGTTGGAATGCATCTACGCCTAGATCGAACGATATATTTTCTTCTACAAATTTAAATTTACCAGTGTGATGTATTGTTGCTGACACATTAAATCCTAGATTTTTATCTTCTGATATATTTAATACTCTATAATACTTTGGGTTTCTTCCGCTCGAATCAATATTATAAATTGACCCATGCCTTATATTTGCGTCTTTTTCTGAGAACCACTGACTACCAGTATTGCCATCAGCAAAAGTTTCTAATCCGTTTATGAATATGGCAACACCGCTATCTATAACTTCATAACTAACATTTGGTTGACCAGGAGTGCTTTCTTTTATCTTTAAAGATATTACTTGTGGATTATGTAGTTCTTTATATAGCTCGTTATTTGAATTAGGATTTTTATAAAAATCTTCAATTCCAGATTTACCTATCGGATTATATATATGTATATTGCCTCCAGTTACATATTCAGTTAAATCACTGCCTATTGCTGGCTCAACTATTATGGCTGATGGCCCCTTTCCAGAATTTAATGTGTTTATATTTGTGGTGCCGTCTGGATCATAATAATTAGTTACTCCGCTCGCCCCTAAAACTGTTCCATAGTTTCGAGTGAAATTCTTCATCTCATCTTCAACTCTTATAATGTCTCCTGGTTGTACCAAAAGAGCTTCTAAGCCAGCATTAAAAGATATTGTTTCTGTTGTATTCTGCGATTCAAATAAAATATACTTCGCCAATCTATGAGCTTGAGCCTTTGAGGTGACTCCGACTCCATCTATTTGTTTAAAATTTAAACCTACATGCTTTATAGCTTCGGGGTCTTCTACATATTCGGTCTGTGCTGTATAATTATTTCTTTTATCCAAAAAAGAAACTTCTACAGCGGATAGCTTTGTTTGCCTATCAACATCTGCGTATGAAAACATTCCGTCTTTAACATTCAAATTATTAAAAATTAAATGAGGCGGAAACTTATTTTCTTTCGGTGCCGAGTTTGTAGTATTATTAAAGTCTTCAAAAAGATACGGCCTATCTACTTTAACTGATACGCAAGAATTATTAAAGTATGTCATTGCCCTAAATGATCTAGCTAGATTTTGAATAGCGCCGAAAGCGTCACTCTGATCTTTCATTAATATATTGCAACTAAATCTAGGCTCAAGTCCACCAAATCCATCGTCCAATCCAATAAATTTGCCAGCACCCCCCATATCATTAGTAGTCTTGCTTCCGTCATTCATTGTCACGGCATCGCAATACATTCCTATTTCATATAGAGTCCATTTATCTATAATATCTATATCTTGCAAATAAGATCCTAAACCATATCTTCTATTAGTTAAAATATCATAATATATCCAAGCTGGATTATCCGACCAAGAATATTTAAAAGTTCCATCCCACGCTCCATCATAAATAGTGTCGCCTCTCGTTGTAGTGCCTGATCCATCCCAAAATCTCTTATCAGTTCCATCATTATTTATTGGAGTATAATTTGAAGGTATTTTTATTTTTTTACCTTTAAGCCTAAATGTTCTTGCTGGAATTTGCGGGTGATATTGGGAATCTATCTGACTAGCTACATAACAACTTCCAGGATAGTAAAATGTATCTAGATATTTTTGTGTTATTGTGGCTACGCCAACACTTCTATTAACTAAATTAGAAATTGTTTCATGTTGCACTTTTGATATTTCTATATAATTATATAAGTCAGTATCAGATAGTGTTGGTAAAGTAATATCTTCTAAAGTTAATGAATACGGAGATGTAATAATTCCCCTAACTGCCAACTTTCCATTTCCATCTCCAACCGTTTTACCTTTTCCTGGTCTAACTGTAAAAACTGCAGGAGAAGTTGTCACGTTACCATCTTTATCAGCTTTTCCGACAGTGACTGTAAAAGTTACTGTTAGCGGCAAGGGTGTTCCCATTTTACTTTTACCCGCTTGATTTTCACTTTTGCTAGAGAATGATTTTGTGTCACTTAACGCGTCTATTTGCAAACCTATATCTAGTTGATCTACATCTTTATCATAATTTGTATAATTAAATGGTTTAGCCGCTTGTTCAATTGGTACATATTTTTGCCAAGTTACAAAATTTCTCGCTGAAGTTCCTTCTCTTCTTATATCTTTACTTCCTGAACCTGTTCTTGCGCCTTTTTCTCCGCCTACGTTCAGATCATAAGGGCCCTTAATTGGAGTAGACACTTTGTTTAACCTACTTGGTTGAGAAACAAGATTAGATTTACCTTGTAAAATTTTTCCACTTTTGAATTCAATATCATATTTAGAATGAGTTGAATTACCATCAGGGTCTCTTATCGCTAGGTCATTAAAATAAATTCCTTGATCAATAGATGGATTTGTTCCTCCAATAATATTAACTTCTGTATTAAAATTTTTCTGGTTTCTATTAGCGAAAGTACTTAAAAATTGCCCCCTTTGACCAACTAAACCCGCGACCTCACCTTCGCATAACAAATCTATCACCTCGTATATTTGATAACCTTGTTTGGCGGCAGCCGCAGATGGCGGCATAAGATAAGAAGGTGAAGCTCCCTTACTTCTACCAGCTATAACTATCTTTTTATTAAATATGCTTTTATAAAAACCCATTATCCTAAATCTTCAGCAGTGACATTTGTTGAAATAACATTAGAGCCAATACGAAGCTCTCCATAAAGCAATGGTATAGGAAAACCCTGAACAGCATTGTTTTCTAAATTAGTAAAAATGTAGCTAGACATATCAATTTTACTTTCTGCCGTCTGGGGTTTTGGAGTTTCAATTGGAAACAATAAAGACATAATGCCTTGAATTAACATTCCAACCGCCAAATTAGCCAAAAATCCACCACTTGCTAAAGCTGTTCCTAGACTTGCAAGAGCGCCAGCTACGAATCCACCTATACCCGTGACGACTGCTGCTACTGCAGTAAAAACAAATGCGCCAGTTATCGTTGGGACAATATGTATTTCTTTAGGAGCATTGGCTGAGGACAATTCTTCAACCGTTTCCCATTTTTTATCTGGATTTTGCGGGTCTATAAAAGCATAACTCAAACCCTCTTTAAATTTAGAAAGCAAAAAATTCTTAACTCCAGGATTATTCGCCTCTAAGGCGCTAGTAATCTCCAAAAGCTTTTTTACTTTAAATTTATGATTTGTACCATAAATTTCTCCAAATTCTCCGTGTATAGTTACGTTAGTCATCCAAATACTCCTTTAACATTATTACACCTTTTTCCGATCTTTGAAAATTAGGCATATCAAATAAATTAAATCTTTCTGTAACCAAAGAGTATATCAAAAATGGACAAAGGCAGTTTTTTGAATTTTGCATGTCGTATTCGGAAGGTTCCTCTCTACCACTTACATGAGTATGAAATATAGCTAATAAATCTCCCGCTAATTTTACTTGCAAAAAATCTGCTGGATTAATTAAAAATATATCATCATCATTTGAATGATTTTTGGCAGGCTTAAATATTAATTCGCCATCCTTATAACATACAAAGCCACAAACTTCCTTTTTTAAGTCTGTATTAGCGTATGCGATTAAATCGTTTCTAAAACTATCCTTTAGGTGGGTATGCATGTGTTCCTGGAAATCCTCCAAATCTTAATCCATTTTTTCCAAATCTTAGTTTGCAGGCTGAAAGTTTTTTTGAGCATTCATCTCTCTTCCAATTAGCGGATATTGGTGGGAAATTTTCATTTCCACTTATATTATTTTCGACACAGACATAAAAAGTTCGCAAGGGTTTTATCGAAGCGCCATTTATAGAGCTTTCCGAATCATCGTTAGAAATGTCATGGTTTGGTATTTCTATGAATATATGATCTCCTGCTTGATATACTGTATTACGATTCCATCTACCCTTTAAATCCGTTCTAGATGTTGTCACGACAGATCCAGCAGAATTTTTAAAATCTTCATCATTTGCTGCTTTTATAGGTTCTTTGCTATAAAGGCATCCATGTCCCCTATATACCCATGTACAATATTTTGAATAAACATTTCTGTTTGGAAGGAAGGTGTTATCTAATTCAAATACAGTGGATAATTCTAATTCCACCAGATCTTTTGTTTCTGTAGTCCTCCTATTTATATAATAGGTTTCATCTGGTAAATACGAATTTGCAGAAGCTTCGCTATTCTGAGTTACTACATCAATATATGGATTTTTTCCTCCTGGAAAATTGACATCATCTAAAAATCTAGCAAAAGTTCTTTTTCTTACTAACTTCGCCCCAATTAGGTTGTTATGAAGTTTAAGATATTTTGATATAACAAAGTCTATGTTAGATACTTTTAGTCTCGGCCTAGGAAGGCTGTTGTCCCCCTTTACCTCAAAACCGCTAACCTCCATTGGGTAGGATACGTATTCTTGAGTTTGCCATATTATCCTGTCTACCGAAACAGTGTTTCGGGAGACACCAGGACTTATGGGAGTTATAGCTAAGACGCTGTTTTGATCATCTGGCCAAGCGTAATATATCAAATAAAATTCTAATATCTGACTTGGTTCAAGAGATACCGCTTCAGATGCTACTTTTTGATTTATTCCTTCTGCCATATTTACCTTTACACTTTCTTTGCTTCTTTTATAATATATTATGTTGCCCAGAATTAAAGATTTGTTTCATGAGTATCAAAAAAATATGTACTCAATTTTGTCTAATATAAGCAGATCAGAGTATAATTTTATAGTAGAATCTTTGGATAATATAACCGAAAAGGATATTCTTGACAATGAACATCTTTCTTCTTACTCCTTTGTAGTTAGCATAGAAGGGGAAGAGATCAATGCTTCTAGGTTTATTGTTGGAACAAAAACTAATCCAGCACTATTTGAAAAAAATGCTCTGAATATGTTAGGCAATTTAAATATATGCCCCAAAACCCCAAATGGGTTCGAATGGTATGGAGTTGGTTGGGATATAAAAAACAATCAAATAAAAATATATTTTTTAAAAAACGACCTTTCTCAAATATATTGTGAAGAATACAGCAGAAGTTCATCTGGGAAAATGAGAGAAAAGCTTTACGACGTAGGTAAAAAATCTACAATAATGCACAAAGATAATGAAACAGTGAATCAAATCAACTCAAATACTTACGACCACGAAGTAGTGAACAAAATGATAGGGTTGGGTTTTAATTTGGATACTTACAGTCAATATAGAGATAAAATAACACTGTACTTTGATTAATATGGAAAAACAGGAATTTACACAAGAAGCAAACTACCTTCAGTCTTATTTGTTAGCCAGAAGACAATTTAAAAAAATTATTAATAATTTTGACTCGAAAAAGTTTAAAGAAAATTTTGATGAGCTTTTTTTCGACGATAGTAACTTTAAGCTTTTTTTAAAAGACAGAAATGATATTATTTGTGGAGCTCTTGGTTATGTTTACGAAAAAAGGGTTTTTATGGATATATTTTTTTGGAACTATGATTTAAACGACTACAACATGCATACTGTAAGAGTATTTTTCGAAAAATTTTTCTCAAAAACCAGAGATATGGGGCTTATGGAAGCTATTTTACCACTAGACGAAAACAGAGAAAAGTTTGCATCGTTCAAAAAACATAATCAAATATTCTTTCGCTCTACCGAGGAGTTTAAAACTGATGATCGATTAATAAATAAATTATATGATCACCAATATCTTCTAAAAGTAAATTATGAACATTATTTTAACCAATCTAAGTAGGTAAAAAGAGTGTAATACATATATATGGCCGAAGATCCACATTTGTTAAGAAGAGAAATCCTGTCAACATTCGACCCCACTGTCATAGGAGGAGGCTCTTTTCAGGATAGAATTACTGATTTATACAATACTTTTCCAACTGGGAATAGTCAAAATTTCCAAATGTTTGTCCACATAATACAAGAGTTAAACAGAAAATTAAACACCTATGGCTTTGCCGACCAAATCGTAGAGCCAATTGATGCTGGATTTCGCCCACTGACACTTGAATTAGGCGGTGGTTATGGATTTTGGACTTATGACACTCCAATAGGAGGCAATAATATAAGAATCAATGTGGTTACAAGTGGCCCAACCGAGATTGATTGGGGCGACGGTAGCACAAAAGATACAATAAGCTCTGCTGGTTATCACACTAAAAATCATACTTATTAATTTTTTGGTTGACATTTATGTTATTTAGCTTTACTATGCTAAATAATGAGCAAATGGACGGAAAAACAACGGGGAGCCTTCTGGAAAAAAGAGGGCAAAAATGGCAAATATCTAGCTGGCTATGTAGTGATAGACGGCAAAAAACACCCCGTCACGGTTTTCCCTAATCAGTATAAAGAAAAGCAAAACCAGCCAGAATTTATTATTTACGAGACTTTTTCTAAGGAGTCTTAGGCGAAAGAAATATTATTTTCTTCTAAATATAGATCAAACTCTTCTTGATCATCATAAATAATCAAAGAGTGAACCGAAGCTATTGTCCCAGCGCACTGAGTCGGAGTGCTTAAAATCTTTTTTGTGGACATATCGTATAATACCCACCAATCTTTTTCCTCCGTGATATCGTAGTCGTTTAAATTTTCTATTATTGTAAGTGACATATTATTTTAGTTATATATTACGGTCCAATTACCCCTGTCATCGCCCGTAAGTGTATCTTTATGGGCAAGTGCGGCTGCTGTCATTCCGCCATTCGCAGCGACATTAACAAACCCACCATTAGCTCCAGCAGCTACAAGAGCGGCCAACAAATCCTCTACAACGGCAGAGCTAAAATTGTTGTGGTTTGCTATTAATTTTTTAAGAGAAGCTGGGAAAGTAGTTCCAGCCCAACCAGTTAAATTGGTGTTGCTAAAGCACGAAAATGTGTGCAGGCTCGTATTGTTAGCTAAATCTGGAATAGATCCAGTTAAATTATTTGAATTGCACCACATCTCAAGCATATTTACGTTTGTCGATACAGATACAATTTCTCCAGTTAAATTATTTGATGCGGTGTCAAACCATTTTAATTGAGTATTGTTTGTAACTGATGGCATAGTCCCAGTAAAAGAATTACGATCAAGTTGTAAATCTTCTAAAAACGGGCAGTTATCTACATTAGGGCAGGTTCCTGTAAAATTACTATTATGCAAAAATATGCCCCTCATCTGAGGAGAGGAAGAAAAGTCTGGAGCTGATGGATTAGTCAAAGGATTATCCGAAACATCATAAAATTTAAAATTATTCGTAGCGGGTGGCACTGGCGCATCACCAGTAAAATTATTAAATGGTACATTGAAAGCATGCATAATAAGTTGTCCACTTATCTCTGGAATAGAACCAGTAATTTGATTGCGATCAGCTCTAAATTTATGATACTGCTTATTGCTCATATCCATATCCAATGCTGAGATAAAATGATCCATTACCCTAAAGTCGGTTAAGTTGGTAAACCCAGTTAATTGCATAGTCCCTTTAAGTTTCGGCCCCCCATTCCTAGTAATATGCAATTGGGTTATGTTTTCTGGATTATCTATCGATACTCTTGGCATATTTTTATTTACACTAAATAATTAGACGCTATCATATTAAAAATTCCAGCGATATCCAACAAATGCTTTGTTTTTAAATACGTCAGCGTCTTTATTCAATAGATGCAGGCCTTGGTAACCAATTTCAGCATAGTGGCTCTCGTTATATTTCCAAGAAAAAGTTATACTTGACATAAATACTTCTTCTTCACGCTCTAATCCAGCGTTATACCGATTACCAATATCTTTATACGAAGTAAGAAGGTGAGCTCCCATTACGTTTACTTCAAGTTTTGGCGTAATTGGATACTTTACCATAAGAGATGTTTTTAAATTCTCTTTCATGTTCCAATATGCTACAGATGAATCTAGCACTTCGTACACAGTGCCCAATAAAATTACCGTGCCTTTTTCGGTAAAGTAGGTTATATTCGCCCCATACGTGGGAGTTGAATATTCAGTTAGTGTTCCATATTGATCTTCTATCAAGGCGTCGATTATACCATAGTTTATTTTTAGAACAGTTGATGGGTTCATTATATACGAAAACTGCGCATAATACATATCAGTATCAATTGCCCCGCGAACTCCGCTATAATCTAAAAATGACTTTTTGCCTATTAATTCTAAAATGAAACGTTTACCAAGAATTTGTTCTGCGCCAAAGGTAAATGCATCTTTAGTAAAGTCGCCATTGGTCAATTCATTGCCAACTCCTACTGGCAAGTTTTCTGACCAACGTTTAATATGGCTTTCATAACCACCTTTAAGTTTTAAGAGATGCCGAGGTTTCCACGTTAGCATGTACGAACTCTTATATATGAAGTAAGTTACATCTAGATCGTCATCAAGATCGCTTGGCTCTCTTTCTAAATGAGAGAATGAATCGGTAGAATTAAGAATAAGCTTCGGTGTTATTTCGTATTCACCTCTGATACCAATGTTGCCAAATATTAATGTTTTATTATCGACACTTCTGTGTCTTATTTCTGGTTGAGCCTTCAGATTTATTAAGTCTCTAAAGAACTTACCTTCTACCCCTAGTGATTGACTGAAGTAAAAGGTCGATGTTTGATCGGGGGTTCCAGCCGCCCGCATAAATACATTGTCATCGTAGAATATTCTACTAAATGAAGTGAGCTTGAACTTCTTCTCTGCGTAAAGAGTTGATGCTACTAATAATAAAACTATAAAAATTTTATGCATTTCTTCTGCCAATTGCGACATATAGGAACGCAATCCAGCCAAAGATCAAAGCGTAACTTGATGGTTCGGGCACTGTACTAAAATATAGTTGGCTTGGTCCATTTATCTCAATATCCATTGAGCCGAGTGCATCAGCTTGAAAAGAAGTAAATACCACTAGATATTCTTTTTCTTCTAAGTCAAATAGACCGTCGAACGCACCTTCGCCTGTACCAGTTCCTTGTCCGCTATTAAGACTTTGGCCTCCACCAAATCCAAATGTTGATGATGAGTTAAAGATATCTGGTATATTAGTTATAACATT
>Ga0181409_1000195_pt1 | contig 24098 bp, 22 predicted proteins | sample 32SPOviralmetaG_FD_130138 | JGI IMG/M metagenome (GOLD analysis project Ga0181409, IMG submission 130138) | Marine viral communities from the oligotrophic San Pedro Time Series (SPOT) site, San Pedro Channel, CA, USA - 32 SPOT_SRF_2012-05-30 | ecosystem: Environmental > Aquatic > Marine > Strait... | reverse complement strand
TTGAAGCAGAAATCATGGCGGCATTAGCTCAAGAGATTACTGCAGAAATCGATCAAGAAGTAATTGGTTCATTAAGAACATTGGCAGGTACTGCCGCTGAGACTTTTGACCAATCTGCTGTATCTGGTACAGCTACTTTCGTTGGTGATGAACACGCGGCGTTGGCTGTTCTTATCAACAGAGTTGCAAACCAAATCGCAACAAGAACAAGAAGAGGAGCTGGAAACTACGCTGTAGTATCTCCAACTGCTTTAACAGTTCTTCAATCAGCAACAACTTCAGCATTTGCAAGATCAACTGAAGGTACTTTTGAAGCACCAACAAATACTAAATTCGTTGGAACTTTAAACGGTGCTATGAGAGTATACGTTGACGCTTACGCGGCAGACGGTACATCAGTACTAGTTGGTTACAAAGGAGCAAGTGAGGCAGACGCACCAGCGTTCTATTGTCCTTACATTCCTCTAATGTCTTCAGGTGTTGTTTTAGATCCATCTACTTTCGAACCAGTAGTAGGCTTCTTAACAAGATACGGTTATGTAGAGTTAACAAACACTGCATCATCACTTGGTAACGCGGCTGACTACGTTGGATTAGTAGCAATCACATCTGGAAACTTAAAATTCAAATAAGCCAAGGCTTATTTTATTTTCAAAGAAAGGCGGCCCATGTCGCCTTTTTTTGTGGCGGTACTATCTCCATTTAAATAACGGTATGCATTACTGCTTTCATCACATACCAAAGACAGGTGGTAGCTCTCTCCGAATGCGTTTAGAAGATCGTGCAGAGAAAAAACAAATCAGCAAATTGGATTATGCAGTGGGACACAACAGCACAGTGCGTACACCTGGCACGCATTTCGTTTGGTTGCGTGATCCATTAGACAGAGATATTTCACACTACAACTATGACATGGGCAAAGGAGACATTGACGGCCATACTTTCGAAGAGCATTGCAGGAACCTTGCTGGCAATTTTATTATACTGTGGCTGTACAAGAATTATTTGTTGCTGGACCCCAATGTCGACATTGAAACAAAATATCAAACGGTGAGGAACACACTTGGGAACGGTTTCAAAAAAGTTTTTTGCATAGAAAAATTTGAAGACAGTTGGAACGAAGTCGCAGATATCTTGAAAATAGATCAAGAACCAAGACTAAACACAAATAGAAGCAACGAAGATTACCAAAGATACGCTGAAAGACACAAATTGAGCAAAGAATTTATTTCATGGCACAAAGATTATAACAGTTACGATTACGAGCTTTACAAAGAGTTCTGTATATAGATTACTAATTTTTTTCACCTTCATACCAGTCGCAGACCAAATAAGGTAACTTTACTTGCACCGCAGGTACCTAAATAAATTTACGATTCGCAAGAATCACAACAACAAAGGGGAGGTCCAAAAATGGATATCATGAACCAAATCAAAGGATGGGCTAAAGGATTAGCTGACGTGGGTGTTTCACTTATTGCGTTAGGAATCATTTTAGAGATCCTTTTCAATGGTCAAGGTATTCCGTTCTGGCCAAACGTTTCCGTAATAGGAAATGTCCAGGGCGTACTGCAAGGGTTTTCTGATCAAGGGTTGATCGGATTGGTCGCAGTTTGGATTTTATATCATATCTACAGCAGAAAATAATATAAAAATCTAGAATATACGTAAACCTCAAGGGTGGTGTGATTAATTTATGGATTGTATCACATCGCCCTTTTTCAATCTACACCCATATTATACCAAATTCACACCAATAAATATTTGCAAGTCAACAGTGCATTCGCACGGTACAGAGAACACGTACTTTACACGACACACTTATAAGAGGGGGAGTTTTATACTCCCCCATACTTCGCATAAATAATAGCAAATGTCGAAAACAATAAGAACATCAAACAATTTAACAATTGACGCAGTCGGAGATATCATACTTGACGCGGACAACGCCGACGTAAAACTACAGGACGGCGGGACAGAATTTGGTAGAATCAGCAGAATAACATCTGACCTTGTGATCAAATCTATGGGTACCAACAATGACATTCTATTAAAAGGTCTAGATGGTTCTTCAACAATCACAGCATTACAACTAGACATGAGTGAGAACGGCAACGCAATATTCAGTGGTAATGTTACGGCAACAGACATCACAGCAAATAGTTTAACAACCAATGTGATAAGTTCAAATGGTTCAAATGCTGATTTAAGCATAACAGCAAGTGGTACTGGTGCATTAACGACATCGAGCACATTGGCACTGACAGGCTCTTTTAAAAAAGCGTTACACAGTTTCACAGCCACTGACGCAGTCACAGAGTCCGAACACGCAGGTAGAACACTTCTACTCGGTGAAGTTGGAGGAAACGCAAACGTTGTGTTGACAATGCCAGATGCAACAGGTTCTGGCAATATCTATCATTTCATCGTCAGTGTTGCCATGGGAGGATCGACAACATATAAAATTCAGGCACCTGATGCCAACAATACTTTCGCAGGACAAATAATGTATCTTGATGAGGATGGCAACGCAGTGACATCATTTCCAACTGTGGCCGCATCAGACACGATAACATTGAACAGTGGGACACAAGGTGGACTAGTAGGAGACACATTAACATTGATCGACATTGCCGCAGACAAATATGCAGTGGCTGGTCAAATGAGAGTGTCGGCCGGCGCTAATCCGGCAACACCATTTAGTGCCGCAGTAAGTTAATAGATGAGATATAAAGAGATAGACATCAACATTAAGGCAATTCCTGACAAAGAAGACGAAGCATTGCTAAATCAACTTATGGGAGCAAAGGGCGTGTCGGTCTCAGACGTAGATAGCGAACCAAAAGACAGCAATACAGATAATCCAGGTAAGGTAGATTCAGATGACCCAAACACAGTGGCATCAGTGTATCCATTGCAACAAGAATTAGAAATGAAGAAAAAAGAAGCAGGCAAAGACTTGGCACAGTTTGATAACATCACACAAGATGCAGACGAGACTGCACCTGATCAAGAAGTGAGAGTAGACGAACCATTAGTAAAACAACCAGAAGTCACTAACGGAGAGAATCCTGGGGTGCCAGCCGAAATGAAGAACAAGGAAGCCAAAAACGAAAGTGAGTTCGTTCAGAGACTAAAAACATTATCCGGGCTATAAGGAGCACACATGGCATTCAGGAAACTGGTAGGATCTTACAAGGACTACAATCTAGCAACACACATCATAGAAGACGGGTACCTAGCAGTAGATGTAGACACAGGTAGTCTAAGGATTGGTGACGGTGTCACTGCCGGCGGCACAGTGGTCGGAGGAGGAGGCTCATCGAGTCTAGGTGACCTAAGTGCAATAGGATCAACGTTGTCAGCACCATCGAACGCAGACATGACTTTGCAGACGTCAGGCACAGGAATTGTTTTGATAAATGATACCTTCAAAATAGGTTCAGGTGCAAGTGTGACAACAATACTGGATCAGGACACCTTGTCTTCCAACTCAGCGACGGCCTTGGCGACACAGCAATCAATAAAAGCATATGTTGACACTGAAATAGCAAACGTGTCTATAGGTGATCTTTCATTCGTGGGATCTACAATTGCCGCACCAAGCAATGCTGACCTTACATTGAATTCAAGCAACGGGAATGTTGTGATAGAAGGTATCAGGGTGGCAGGAACAACACTTTCCACAGAAGATTCATCTGCAGGCATACAAGTTGCAGGAAACCTTATACCAAGCCAAGATGGAGTATTTCAGCTAGGAAGTGCCAGTAGACGTTGGCAAACTTTATATGTAGCGGCTGAAACAATAGACCTAGGCGGAGCAACAATATCATCAGACAGCACAGGATCACTTTCTATCTCAGCCACTGGTGCAACACTGCCCACAGGTAGTAAGGTTGGAACCAACGGTATATCACTTACTGGTGCCAAGGCAGGTACACTTGCGAGACCTGTGCAAAATGTTAAACTATTTGTCAGTGATGGTAGCACATCATTTAGTGATGCACAGCTATTGGCCAAAGACGGTGATCTGACACTTGAATTCAACGCCACCGTCGAAGACGTTCCTGTGTACACAGATGCCCAACAAACATTCACGCTATCAGACGGAACAGCATTGTCGGCAAATGCCGCTGGAATCACGCTATTCCAATTTTAAAAACACACAATAAATACACTTGTTGATAGGATATCCATCCGGTGAGTGCAAGAAGGCCGGGGACAGAACGAGAACATTATGGCAGATAAGACACCGGTACGAGTAGTATTCAATGCATCAAATGTGGCCACTGGAATGGCGGAATTCCAAACGGGAGAATCAATTCCAGTAGCAAATGGTGGTACAGGTCTTACAGCAGTAGGTTCAGCAGGACAGGTTCTTAAAGTAAATGGTGCAGGCACAGGCCTAGAGTTTGGTGCCGAAGGTGACATATCAATCACAAACCTAGTAGCACCAACAAATGCAGATCTAACGTTCTCAACATCAGGCACAGGTAACATCATAATGGATGGCCTAACAGTAAGTGGGACGTCTATTAGTTCCGCTGACTCAACCACTATCAATATCAACGATAACGTAGAGATTGATGGTAACCTTGTGGTCACAGGTACTGTTGATTTCAATGATCAAAACATATCAAATGTCGGAAGTTTATCAATAGATTCAATCAGCGGTGACGCCGACAGTAACACATCAATCACTTTCTCAGGATCCGATGTTATAACAATAGCAACAGGTGGTTCAGGTAGATTAACGATAGGTGACGGTGCACTAACTCCAGTCACAAACAATCAAATAGATCTAGGAACTTCAAGTCTAGAATTTAAAGACGCTTTCTTTGATGGCACAGTGACATCCGATGCTTTTGCAGGTCCATTGACAGGTAACGTCACTGGAAATGTTTCTGGGACAGCCGCAACCGTAACAGGTGCGGCCCAATCAAATATCACGTCTCTAGGTACCTTAACAACTTTGACAGTTGACAGTGTAATTATAAATGGAACAACCATTGGGCACACATCTGACACAGATGCAATAGCAATAGGTTCTGATGGAGATGTAACACTAACACAAGACCTAGAATTACAGCACGATGGTGCAATACTATCATTTGGTGCCAATGATGAAATAGCACTTACACATGTTCATGACACCGGCTTACTTTTAACTGACAGTGGTGGAACACCAACTTTACAGTTTCACGATTCAAACGAATCTATATCTTCGGATGGCACAGATTTTACTTTAACATCAGGCAATGACATCAACCTAACAGCTACAACCGACATCAACGTTCCGGTCAACGTTGGACTTACTTTTGCCACGGCAGAGAAAATTGAATCAGATGGCACCGATTTATCAATCACAGTAGGATCAGGTGGAGACATCAACATTGGTGCTAACATTGGTATAACATTCGGTGATGATGGAGAAAAAATCGAAGGCGACGGGACTGACTTAACAATAACCGGAAACAATATAAAATTGACAGCGGCGACCGATGTTATTATTCCTACAAACGTTGGTTTACATTTCACAGATGCAAATGAAAAGATCGAATCTGATGGTAGTAAACTTGTTATAACCTCTGGTGGTACAGCATTTAATCTACCAACAGCAGATGGCACAGCCGGACAGGCTCTTGTCACAGACGGAAGTGGTACTTTGAGTTTTGACACAGTTGCAACTACCGTATCTGATGACACTTTAGCGACAGTGAGAAATAATAAACATCTTGGAACAGCCGCCAGGACGATAGACAGCATAAATGCAACATTCATAGACAGTGCTTTCTATTTCTTGGTTTACAACGACGTAATAAATGAAGTGATCAGTGCAGAAATGTTAGCAATAACAAACAATGACTCGGCATCTTTCTTGGGTAACCGGAGGGGGATTGAAACTGCCGGTGGTAGCAACGTTCCAACTCTTACCACAGATGTCAGCAACGGGCAATTTAGGCTAAGGGCCGCAGGAGCATCGGCTGATTGCGTGGCCAGTTTCTATAAAGTTGCTATGTCCTCCAGCACCACAGACGCCACTAGGGGAAACACTGTGACCACAAGCAACACGGATGTTGACTCTGCGTCAGAATCCATAGATACATTTGCACATGGAACTTTCAGGGGAGCCAAGTACTTCATCAGCGTTGACAACGACAGCAAGACCGAGATGGACGTGGTCGAAGCATTGGTCGTACACGATGGCACAAACGCATTTGTTACTTCCTATGGACACACTATTTCAGGTAACAATTCTTTGATTACTGTTACAGCGGCAATATCCGGCGACAACGTTGTAGTCAGTGCCGCGGGTCTTGAAACTAACTTAAATGTTACTATACACAAAATTTTATTGAAAGACAACATGACTGCTGAGAGCAATGCAAACCAAAAAGCATTCGCGTCTGTTACAGTCAGTTCAACAGCTACAGCCATAGATCTAATGGACATAGACGATGCCAACGGTGCAGTTTACTTTATAGTTGGTGCTAACGGGACCGAGGGTGCATACAGCATTCAGGAAGTTTATACAGCGGCCACACCAGGTGTGCCAGCAGTGGCAAATGGACCATTTGTTTCAACAAAAGGCACAACACAACTAGAATTCACAGCTGGTTTTGACACATCAAGTGAAAACAGCCTTGAGCTATTTGCATCAAGCACATCAGGTGGAAGCACCACAGTATCTGGCTATAGAATATCTGCATTAGCAGGCTAAATACAACAAATTAACAATCATGCGGGAGATATGGAACCATGACAACACGAAACTTTAGAGTAAACAATGGACTAGAAGTTGGTGATATTGTAATATCAGCATCAGCCAACACCATTACAGGCGGAGCTACAGCGGCACCAAGTGCTGACGGTCAGTTCGCAAACAAGAAGTATGTTGACGACCAAGCGGCGGCAACACTAACACTTACAAACAAAACATTAACAGCACCAAAAATAGCAGACGCAGGATTCATTGCAGATGCAAATGGAAATGAGTCGGTTATCTTTCAAACAACTACATCAGCAGTAAATGAATTAGAAATTACAAATGCGGCAACAGGTAATGGTCCAATCCTAGGAGCAAGTGGAGAAACAAACGTTGACCTAAACATCACTGCCAAAGGAACTGGAAACATTCTATTAAACGCAGGATCAGATGTAGTTATACCGGCCAACAAAGGATTACAATTTGTCGATGCCAACGAGAAGATTGAATCAGATGGTACAGATTTAACAATTAACTCGGGTGCCAAAATAAATTTAACAGCAACATCAGATGTGGCCATACCTGCAAACATAGGAATCACTTTTGGTACACACGAAAAGATTGAATCAGACGATACTGACCTAACAATCACAGTTGGTGCAAACGGTGATGTAAATCTTGGGGCAGACATTGGTTTGACCTTTGGAGACGACGGTGAGAAGATTGAGGGTAATGGTACAAAGTTAACAATCGCATCAAGTGACGCAATTGATTTAACTGCAACGACAGACGTTGTGATACCAGCAAACGTTGGTTTAACATTTGGTACAGGTGAAAAAATTGAGGGTGACAGCACAGACCTAACAGTAACATCAGGTGGTGCAATCAACCTTACAGCGACAACAGACGTTGTGGTACCTGCAAACGTGGGAATCACTTTTGGTACAGGTGAGAAGATCGAGGGTGACAGTACAGACCTTACAGTAACATCGGGTGGTGCAATCAACCTTACAGCAACAACAGATGTAGTAATACCTGCCAACGTAGGTATAACATTTGGTACTGGTGAGAAAATTGAAGGTGACAGCACAGACCTTACAGTAACTTCAGGCGCCAAGATCAATTTAGCGGCAACTTCAGATGTACACATTCCACAAAACATTGGACTTGTATTTGATGCAAACGGAACTGAGAAAATCGAATCAAACGACACAGATTTAACTATCAATTCAGGTGCAAAGATAAACCTTACAGCGGTGTCAGATGTACACATTCCAAAAAACATAGGTATAGTTTTTGATGACAACGCAAGTGAAAAGATTGAGTCAAATGACACAGACTTGACAATCAATTCAGGTGCTGACATCAACTTGACAGCAACAGCAGATGTTAACTTACCCAACAACATCGGACTTGTATTTGGTGATGATGGTGAGAAGATTGAAGGTGATGGTACGAACCTAACTATTGCATCTTCAGGACTTTGTACGATCACAGCAACTGGTGAAACTGTTGTTACAAACAACCTTAGAATTGGTGGTAACTTGACTGTTGACGGTACAGAGACAATCGTAAATACAACAACACTATCAATCGAGGACAACATCATCGAAGTTAACAGAAACGTGTCGGCAAACTCAGGTATGCCTACAGTTTCAGGTTTACAGATTAACAGAGGTGAAGGTTCAACTGCAACTGAAATGCCATTGCTTTGGGCGTGGGATGAAGCGTTTGCAGATGACGGAACAACTATTCACGGTAACGCGGGTGGTGCCTTTACTGCTTTCAGAAGGGCAGAAGGAAACACTGAAGGACCATCAGGCACAGCGTCCCTTGTGGACATTAGGGCGAACGTAGTACACGCCGTTGCAACATCGGCTCAGTACGCGGACGTTGCCGAGCGTTTCGAAGCAGACGCTCCTATGTCAGCAGGTGCAGTAGTAATGGTTGGTGGTGACGCAGAGATCACAGAAACAACATCGGACTTATCAGATCAAGTTTTTGGTGTGATATCTGAGCAACCAGCATACGCCATGAACGCGGCGGCAGGTAACAATGACACACACCCATACGTAGCAATGACAGGTAGAACACCAGTTAGAGTTACAGGTGCTGTAACAAAAGGTCAAAGACTTGTTACTTCGTCAGTAAAAGGTTGTGCTAGAGCAGTGGCGTCAGGTGAGTCAATTTCACCATTCAACGTTATTGGTAGAGCATTAGAAAGTTCAACAGACGCAGGAATCAAATTGGTAAACTGTGCAGTGAGGACAAACAACTAATAAATATTCATACTTTTTAGTAGAATCAAAAGGCGGCTCTCGGGTCGCCTTTTTTTTATATGCGTTAATAAATACTTGCATGAGTATAAAAGTAAGCGGTAACATCGAAATCCAAGCAGATACTTGGTTAGAATTCAAAGGTGAAAACGATGCCGGAGAAGAGATCAGAATAGGTTCGATCAAAGGTAGCATCAAGGACAACAAGAAGGGTGCAGACCAGAGCGTTATACAAATTATCGGCAGGAAAGATGGACAGCACAAACCATTACTGACCATAGCCAACAATGCCATCTACGCACACCGTGATGTTCCATTCGTGTGGCAGACAGAAGACGGTAAAAAAACTTTTGTGTCAGGCACATCGACCACGAAAAGAAACATTGACCTACCAGACGACAACGGCACACTTATGATCAACAATTCAGGAAAAGTTATGGCAACGGATTTGCCAACAAGCGATCCTAGTAATGCAGGTCAACTTTGGAACGACAACGGTGCTGTAAAAATAAGTGCTGGTTAATTAAGTTATCAAATCTAATATAGTCTGTAACTTGCCTTTGATGGCTTTGTTGTTCAATGTATTCTTTAGACCCATGTGCAAGTTCTTAGGCCAGCATTCAAATGAGGTCCAGCAGTAGCCTGAATGTTCATCATTGAGCTTGGGTAAAAATTCTGTATCTATGGCTATAACGTATGTGTGGAAGAAAAACTTCTGATCATTTGACGTGAACATTTCTAATGGAATAACTTTCTTGAACTTTGGTGTGTCACCAACTTCTTCTTGTATTTCACGCTTCAATCCTTCAAATGCACTCTCAAGAAACTTAGACTTTCCACCTACCAATCCCCATGCACCTGCAGTCTTCCTGTCAGTTCTCTGTAGGAATAAGAATCGCTTCGTGCTTGTAGAATAAAAAAGTGCACCGGAGCATACTATATTTTCTTTCATGCTAAATTATAACAGAAATATGTAAAATTATCAAGGGGTGGTCGCATCATTGGCATCAGCGTCTTCGGTCTGCTGATATCCGCCATCAAGCACAATACTCCAATTGCCTTGAGTATATACACCCTCATACGACTTGACCCACTCTGTTCCTGTGAATCTATACTGTATACCTGTGTTAAGATTGGTAACGTAATGCTGTGTTGAGTCAGGATCAGAGGCATCAAATGCTATGTTCCATTTTCCGGTTGCACTGTTGTATTCTATGATATCACCAACTTTGGCTACTAAAGTACCCCAAGTGCTACTTTGGAAACTTGCTGTAGAATCTCCAACATCATTTATTACAAGATACCTGTCTCCGTTTGCAGGGGTGCCTGGATTAAATGTTGCAGGATTTATAATTTTCTTAACAGCAGTCAATGAATTGCTAGGTATTGTATCCGTATCTATTGAGTACAGTAATATTGTGTCATCCAGCGTAGTGGTTGAGATTGTTCCGATCACTTGATTCCCGTTTGGTTGCTCTAATCTTATTTGTGACGTTCCGTTAATTACTTTTCCATATTGATCTAAAATTAATTTCCAATTCAAAGGTGGACCAAAAGTCTCAAAAGCATCGTCTACCACTGTACCAGGATCTCTAGCACCCGTATGGAAGCCATCTCCTCCGGATTTTACATTCACGCCTGTTGAGCCTAACAACCTCAATTGGTTCCCTGATACTAATAGACCAAAATTGTTTGGAGTAATGAAACTTCTTGAAGCCAACTGTCCGTCGATCAATCCTTTTGCTATGCCACCGTCGTCGTCGTATATGCTCATGATTATTTTCTGCACAACACCTAGTTTTTTAACTTTGACTGGCGGTGATAACCATATTGGCATACTAAAAGTTAATGAAGCAACATCAATCTCAGACTCTGCACCAACAGGTATAGTTCTACTACTAAATGTAATTCCTGTAAGCTCAATATAACTTAAACTTGTCCAGTCTATGTAGTTGTCTGTTTTTTGTATTTCAAAATCAGGATTAAACAGATACAATATTTGTTCCATTATTTGTAATTTTTGATCTGTGTTTGATGAAAATATATCTGCTGTAACTTCAAGTCTAAAAGGAGATGGCATAACCTTCTCAACTGTGTATCCTGCACCTAGTTGGTTGGTATAATTACCATCCGCGTCTACATCTCTTTCTCTCAAATGTTGTTTCTCAATATGGTAAGGATTCTGCATTCGTTCCCTATCATAGTTCAATTCTCGCACATAGCAGGCTATCTTTGGTGCATAGTTCAAAGCATTTTCACTGTTGTTTCTGATTATGTTTGCAACCTGCCTAGTAGGATCTCCATACACAACTGGCACTGCTCTAAGATTAATTGCACCATCACTGGCTTTTCCTGTTTCAACAGAAAAATTACTCAATATCCTTATAAATTGAGTTAAAAATTTTCTAACCTGCCCTTCGTAAAAATGTAACATTAATTGTCAGCCTTCGGTTTGAGAGCATCAGTCAATGACTGTCTCTGTTTTACAGTAAGTCCATTTATTGTAGATTCTGTTGTGTTGTTAACAAAACCTGTTTTGTAATTTGCCCTCGAATCGTTGTTCGTTGTAGTTATCCTGACTGAATCTTCTATCTTTACCCACCTGTTGCCGTCATAACGGAACAATCTGTTTGGTAGGTAATCTGTGCGTAGGAAGTAATCGCCTTTGTCAACATCAGAAATTGGAAAGGATATTCCAAATCCTGCAGGATTACCGTTTGGTGCAACGCCATCTCCATCTAGATAGAAACCATAGTGCGAACTTGCAGGAGTATCGATTGTTGCATTGACTGTTTTACTACTACTTGCTCTTTGATCTTCTGTGTTTACATTGTCTGTCCTTATGTTGCCTCTTTCGTCAATTGGTGCAACATAATACTGTTTATAATTGAAACCTGACTTAGGTGCATCCGCCTCTGCTTGTGCAACAACTTGATCGTTAATTGTTTTTTCTCGATTAAAAGTAGACATGTAACTGGCCACACTATTGGTAGTAGTTGCATCGCCGATAACATCTCTGAACTCTTGTGAGTCTACTAAAGTTTTCAGTTTTAATCTTAATAAATGTGGCCACCATGTTGCTGAAAATCCTTCAGCGGCTCTGTTCACATCTTCGATTACGTAATATCTTTTTAAAGCTATTGGAATAGTTTCATCCAATGAATAATCTTCTTTCATGTGGGGGAACTCTAGCACATCACCCGACATTGGCTTTCTACCAATCCGTTCAACTATGTCATTTAGGTGCACGGTCAAAAACAATGTGTCGTTGGATAAGAACATACCAAATTGTGATAGATTGAAATCCTGATCCTGCACATTGTATATGCCTCTTATTTTGTATATGTCACTTGCATATTTCCTATCTCTGTTTTCTAAAAATAATAGATCCTGGATCGTTGTCTCGTTTATTTCACTGCCTGCGTAATTAGGTTGAGATGGAGAAGCATCACCATCTTTCTGTTGGTCTCCTTGATCGTAAGGACCGAGGTATTTGTGGAAATGTATGTCGGTGCCGCCGACGGTGAACATCTCCTTAATGTTACGATCGAAGAATTTGTAGTCATTGCCCTTTTCAGGCTTGAAAATGGATAATCTTGGCATATCATACATATTTATTGCACAGGCAAAGGCTATAAATATGAGTATGTCAGAACTACAAACAGGACAACAAGAAATATTTGATTACGTCAAGAACAACCTTGGTGAGGGTATGATTGATGTTGAATTAGACCCAAAACACTACCAAACGGCGCTGGAACGTGCTGTAAACAAATTCAGGCAACGATCATCAAATGCAGTAGAAGAATCTTATGCTTTTCTTGAACTTAAGAAAGACCAGAATACATATATCCTGCCCGATGAAATAATCAATGTCAGAAATCTTAACAGAAGAACTGTTGGGTCGAGGACAGAAGGTGGAGAAGGTGGAACTTTGTTTGAACCTTTTAACCTGGCCTATACTAATACCTATTTGCTGAGAGCAGGTGCAACTGGTGGATTGGCAACCTACTATGCGTTCGCTTCATATCAAGAGTTGGTTGGTAAATTGTTTGGAAGTTTCATACAATTCCATTTTGATGTTGCTACAAAAAAATTAACAATAACACAGAAGCCTAGGGCTGACAACGAAACTGTGTTAATGCACACAGACAACTTCAGACCTGACATCACGTTGTTTAAGGACATATATTCTAAACCATGGATCAGAGATTACACACTTGCCGTATCTAAGGTAATGCTTGGAGAAGCAAGAGGAAAGTTCAACACAATAGCAAGTCCACAGGGTGGAACAACACTTAACGGTGATGCTTTGAAGAACGAAGGACAAGCAGACATGGAAAGACTAGAAAACGAAATAGGAAATTTCCAAGAAGGTGGTACGCCACACAGTTTTGTTATTGGTTAATAGATAATAAACTCCATTTAAATACATTGCCATGAAAGATTCCGATTACAAAAATTACTCTGATCTAACACTTGACGAACTAGAAGTACTTGTGCAAGAACTCGAGAACATGAGTATAGTTGCCCTCAAACAAAGAAAGAAAAGCCTAAGAATTACCATTCTAAAATCTGTTAAAGAAATAATCAAAGAGATTGAAAAACGATTAAAAAAATAGTATAATACTTCTATGCTGATAGGTATAGTAGGTTTGATAAGTTCCGGCAAGGGCACTGTTGCTGACAGATTAGTCAAGCAACATGGTTATAAAAAAGATAGTTTTGCAAAAAGTCTTAAAGATGCTGTAGCCTCTATGTTTAATTGGGACAGGGATATGCTTGAAGGAGACACTGAATCCAGCAGGCACTGGCGAGAACAACCAGATAGATTCTGGAGTGAAAAGTTTGGCAAGCCCGTAACCCCCAGATGGGTACTACAATACTTTGGTACAGAAGTAATGCGTGGCCAAATGTATGATGCGATATGGGTGGATAGTTGTATAGGAAGATACAAAGGACTAAACACGGTCATAGCAGATACTAGGTTTCCAAATGAGGTCAAGCAAATAAGGGCACATGGTGGCAAAATTATTTTAGTGCAGAGGGGTAAAGATCCTGAATGGTTTACAAACTATGTTGAAGGAAACATCCAACCTACTGGTGTACATACGTCTGAGTATGCATGGGCAAAAGAAGAATTTGACTTTGTAATACATAACGATGGCACCAAGGAACAACTTTACGCTAAGATAGACAGTCTAATCGTCAGCGACAAGATCTCCGACACGCCATCCAAGCCTACGGGTGGTACTAAGCCGTTGGCAATTGGCGCAAACAGTTTTTAGGTTGCTGGTTGTAGTATTTCTTAAATTGCCATCCACAAATAACACATCCATTTGAGACTTGTCTTGGGCAGTAAAACCACACAGCTCACATTTCTTTTTGAGCTTATATCCAGATCTTTGTAATGCAGTTACCCCACCAATTTTCTTTCCTGAATTTTTACGAATACATGTGCCACACTGACTACGCCAATAGACCTTGCCATAACGCTTGTAGGCATATGCTCTTGGCTTAGACTTACACTTCTTACACAATGGTCGATCTTTGTACTGCATGTGTGTATTTACGTCGCCTATATAGGCACCAAGAAAACGCTAAATTCTGTCGTAAAAACCATATGATTGAATAAATAACTCTAGTATATACGTAACTTGCAAGGAGAATACGAAAAATGGCATTAACATCACCAGGAGTAGAAGTTTCAGTAATAAACGAGAGCTTTTATGTACCATCAGATGCGGGTACAACACCACTATTCATAGTAGCATCATCACAGGACAAGAATAACGGAGCTGGAGACGGAACAGCGTCAGGCACACAAACTGCTAACGCCAACACAGCTTTCTTAATCTCGTCACAAAGAGAATTAACAGAAACTTTCGGAGATCCGAAATTCTATACAGACGCTTCAGGAAATTCATTAAACGGTTATGAATTGAATGAATATGGACTACAAGCGGCTTACTCATTTTTAGGAGTTGCCAATAGAGCTTTTGTCCTTAGAGTAAATGTAAACACAGCAGAATTAGTTGGCAGTGCTAACGCACCGACGGCAAGACCTGCAGATGGCACGTACTGGTTTGACCTTGCATCAAGCAGTTACGGTCTATTTGAGTGGTCTCAGACTAATCAAACTTTCACAGCCATTACTCCAATATTAATTACTTCAACTGCTGACCTAGTAGGAAACGCAACAACAGGTGTTCCAAAACAGAACATTGGGAATGTTGGAAGCTACGCAATTAACACAACTCATGTAACTAACAAGATCTACAAGAAAAACGCAAGTAACACATGGAACCACGTGGGTTCAAGTGCCTGGCATGCGGCCTTGCCGATCATCACAGTTGCTTCTGGAACAACAGTAACAAGTGGCCACAAAATGGTAATGAATGACGTTGAAATCACAGTGTCAGGTACAGCATTATCAAACGTTGCAACAGCAATCGGCTCTAACGTAACAAACGTTACAGCGAGTGTCAACTCTGTAACAGGCAACTTGGAAATTTTCCACAATGGTCAATTTGCAGGTGACTCGACAGGAGGAGCTGGTACAATAAGATTTAACGAAGGAACTGGCCTATTAGCAAGTTTAGGAATCACGACTGGTGTATACCAAGGACCTAAATTTTTACAAGCGTCACACACTTCAAGACCAACTTGGAAAACAGCAGACGAAAACAGACCAAATGGTTCAGTTTGGTTCAAGACTACATCTGCAAATTCAGGTGCAAACATAGTAGCAAAACTTTATAGCTCAGCGAGTGCGAGTTTCTCAACAGTATCTGCACCACTACACGCAACAAACCATCAAGCAATATTCAAACTTGATGCGGCGAACGGTGGAACAGGCTTAACAGCAGGAACATTGTACACACAGTTCAACGTAACTGAAGAGAGCATGACAGCAAATGATCTAGGTGGAGCAGACACAACAAATAATGTTGGTGACTTCCAACTATTTAGATACGAAGGTGGAGCAACAATCATACAGTCTAAAACAAAAGATCCAAGTTTCACAGCAGGGGAAACATTCTCTGTACAAGAATCATTGAAGAACCAAGAAGCATTAGATACTGCGAAAACAGTTACAATGATCTCTGGAGATGGTTCTACACTAGGTGATGCTGATGACTTTGTTACTGCATTCTCAACAGCAAACTTCACGAACCTAGAGGCAGAAGTTATTACTACAGGTGATAACATCGGCGCAATCCAGATCAAACACAAACTGGGTGGCGAGTTCAGAATGGTTGATACATCAGGAACTCCACTAGCAGATGCAGGTATCAGTACAACGACTGCTCACAGCTATGGATCATTCACAGCAAACAGCACAACATTGATTGATAATTTATACGATGCTCCTACAGGAGAATCATTAGACTCATCAGCCAACAATGCTGTAGTGGCTACAAACTTCAAGAGATTGAGCTACACTGCTTCAACAAGTGCTCCAACAAGTGAACCAGCAGATGGTACACTATGGTATGACACTTCTATAGATGAAGCAGACATCATGGCTCACAACGGAACTACTTTCGTTGGATATGCAACAGCATACTCAACAACTGACCCGAACGGTCCACAGTTCAGTGCAACAGCACCGACTTCGCAGTCAGATGGTACTCCACTTGTAACTAATGACTTATGGATTGACACAAGTGACCTTGAGAACTATCCAAAACTTTACAGATATAACACAGCGGCAACGTTGACGTCAACTAATACAGCCAACCAAGTTGCAGTTACAACTACAGGTGCGGCTTTTGAATTAGTTGACAAAACAGACCAAACTACAGAAGACGGTATTGTTTTTGCAGACGCAAGATTGCATACTACAGCAGACAGACTAGACGCTTTGGAAACAGGTGGTGCAGGTACATTCAGCACTATCAAGGACCTATTAAGTGATGGTTTCCTAGATCCAGATGCTCCAGATCCAACTTTGTTCCCACAAGGCATATTGCTTTGGAACACTAGACGTTCTGGTTACAATGTTAAAGAATACAAAAACAACTACATTACAACTGCAAAATATCCAGGAAGTGGATCAAGCGGTTTAGGTAACGTCAGAGCATCGAATGAACTTGTTAGCGGTTACTTCCCAGACAGGTGGGTGACTAAATCAAGCAACAATGCAGACGGCTCTGGTTCTTTTGGAAGAAAAGCACAGAGAAAAGTTATAGTTGAGCAGTTGAAATCAGAGATCGACACTAACCAAGCAATCAGAGAAGACCAAAGAGGTTTTAACGTAATTGCGACACCTGGTTATCCAGAACTGATTGCAAACATGCTGGCTTTGAACACAGACAGAAACAACACAGCATTTGTTGTTGGTGACACTCCTTTAAGGCTAGAGGGCACATCAACATCAATCCAAAACTACGCAAACAATACTGCCGGTGCATTAGACAACGGTGAGGATGGCTTGGTAAGTTCAAGTGATTACTTGGGTGTGTTTTATCCATCTGGTTTGACAACAGACAATACAGGCAAATCAATTGTTGTTCCACCATCACACATGATGTTGAGAACACTAGCAAACAACGATAACATCGCATTCCCATGGTTCGCACCATCAGGAACAAGAAGAGGTGTTGTTGACAATGCTACATCAGTTGGTTACATTGACAGTTCGTCTGGAGAATTCGAGACAATATCTGTAACGGAGTCAGTGAGAGATTCTATGCACGAAGTTAAGATCAACCCAATTACATTCTTTGCAGGAGCAGGAATCGTAAACTTTGGTAATTTAACAAGATCATCGGCAAGTTCTGCATTAGACAGAATTAACGTTTCAAGATTAGCAGTGTATCTAAGAAATCAATTGGATGCTATTGCGAAGCCTTTCATATTTGAACCAAATGATGAATTAACAAGGAACGAGATCAAAGGCGCAGTAGAGTCATTCTTGTTAGAGCTTGTTGGACAAAGGGCGTTATTTGACTTCTTAGTAGTTTGTGACGACACTAACAACACACCTACTAGAATAGACAGGAATGAACTGTATGTGGACATAGCAATTGAACCAGTGAAATCAGTTGAATTTATCTTCATACCGTTGAGAATTAAAAACACAGGAGAAATTGCAAAGTTAGGGAACTAATTTTGAATAAATAGGAGAAACAGATGGCAATATCAACTTTATCAAAATTCACAGTACCACTAGCAAACGATCAAAGTTCAGCATCACAAGGTTTATTGATGCCAAAACTTCAGTATCGTTTTAGAGCAATCCTGGAGAACTTTGGAGTATCAACACCGAGATCAGAACTAACAAAACAAGTAATAGACATAACAAGACCTAACTTGACTTTCGACAATGTGACACTAGATGTTTACAACTCTAAAGTTTATATTGCAGGCAAACACACTTGGGATCCGATCACAATTACATTAAGAGATGATGTAAACAACTCAGTAACTAAACTTGTTGGTGAACAAATACAGAAACAGTTTGACTTCTTTGAACAGAGTTCAGCGGCATCAGGTATCGACTACAAATTTACAACTAGAATTGAAATGTTAGACGGTGGTAACGGATCAAGTGCACCTACTGTTTTAGACACATTTGAATTGTACGGTGCATACATTGAAAACGTTAACTACAACACACTAGCATACAACACTTCAGAACCAGCAACTATCACGATGTCTGTGAGATACGACAACGCGATCCAAACTCCAACAGGCACAGGAATTGGAACAGCAGTAGCTAGAACGATCGGTACATTAAGTACTGGTGGTGGACAGTAATTAAAAAATTAAGTAAGCAATTATAAGCAAAAAAGCGTCTTTATAGGCGCTTTTTTTGTGACTATAAATAACACTATGCCAAGCATAAACAACTTCCTAGAAGGCTTCCAAGACGGTTTACCCGGAATGAAGGACTATAGACACGCATCGAGATTGTACATAGACAACAATCACAAGTTGATGCCAAAACAAAAATTCCTGTTCCACGTGGTGTTCAACCTTGACGAATCATTGTTCCAGACCAAATTTTCTCAGGCAGAAAGATATGAACTGAACATGCTGGTCAAGAGTGCTGATTTGCCTAAGTACGGTCTGAACCTTGAGGAAAAAATACAGTACAACAAAAAGATGTACGCGGCTACCAGAATCCAATACGAACCGGTAAACATAACATTCCATGATGATCATGCAGACACAGTCAACGCATTCTGGAAGAAATACTACGAATACAATATAGCAGACTCTGTTGGAATGAACAGTGATCTAACAATTTCAAACACAAAGGATGATTACTATGATGGCATAGACCAAAAAAAAATAACAAAGTTTGGTCTAGACACGCCAAAAGAAAGACAGAAGCCTTACTTAAAGAGTATTGAATTATTTGTATTACATAAACAGCGTTTCACATCAATGACTTTGGTCAATCCTGTTATAGGATCATTCTCACATGACAACCTCGACCAGGCGGATGGTGCAGGCGTAATGAACAACACGATGCAGATATTTTATGAAACAGTAATCTACAAATCAGGTATAGTGAACAAGAACAACGTGCCTGGCTTTGCAACAATACACTACGACAATGAACCTAGTCCGCTTACAATTTTAGGTGGAGGCACTAATAGTATTTTTGGCCCAGGTGGTGTGGTAGATGGAGTTGGCTCTGTAATAAGAAACGTGCAGTCAGGTAATATACTTGGTGCAATACTTTCAGCTTCTAACACGTACAACAACGCTAAGAAAATTAAGAAGCGAGATGTCAAAGAAGAGCTCAAAGGCATAGCCAAGGATGGTGTTTTAGAAGTAGGCAAACAGGCAGGTACTATAACTAATCCTGTCGCACAATTTTCTGTAGGTGCGGCGGTGTTGGCCGGTGCCGCGGTAGTAGCCACGGCAAAAGGAACGGCAGATAATCAAAATCAAGCAAACAACACAGTGATAACAAATCCAGTGCAAGACACAGTGTTGTATCTCACAGCAGATGAGGCATTTAATCTAGTTTCAAACGATTCGGCGGTCAGAGACGAGATTGCCTCAGGACTGTACTACAAAGACATAGGTTCTCGTAAGGGACTGACAGTGGCTGAATCAGATGTAGAGTACACTGGTTCGTCCGACAACGTACAAACTGTGTACACAAGCAAAGTAATCACCGACATCAGAAAGTTAGTGACAGAAGGGTATATAAAGATCGATAGGCAAACACTAGACGTTGAAGTAGCAACAGAGAAGGCATCATTGTAATGGCTGAATTTTACACAAACTTACCACCCAAACAGAAAGACGAGTTAGATAAAACTATTGAGAAACTGACAACGACTGCATATCAAGACGTCTATCAATTCAATGTAGGCGAGTATGACAGCACTATTGCATTTTTCGTTCAGCGTGGCTTTAGCAGGACGTCAGCGGAGACAACGGCCTATGCTATTCTTTCCCAGGCCAAGATTGACAACATCAAACCACAACAGATCCTAGACCAGTTGACATATGCCAACCCGGCACTTTTGTCTGAATTGATCACAATTATTTTAAACGCCAACAGATACAAGTCTAGCAGGTTGGGTGTTAGAAAAACACTAACAGTCAAAGAAACGGTATCTAGAAACATCATAGACTAATGTTACCTAGATTTGCAAGGGGCAAATTTATTCCCAAAAATCAAGAGAAGTACGTGGGAACCAAGACACCAACCTACAGATCAAGTTGGGAACATTCATTTATGAGACTATGCGACGAACATCCTAATGTGTACCAGTGGGCGTCGGAATCGATAAAGGTACCTTACAGACATCCTTTCACAGGCAAGTACACTGTGTATGTGCCTGACTTCTTTATAGTGTATCAAGACAAGCAAGGAAAAAAACATGCAGAGATGGTTGAGATAAAACCAATGAGCCAGACGTCTATGGAAGCGGCGGGCAAGAGCCAGGCAAAGAAAAAACAAGTAGTGATAAACATGGCAAAGTGGGAGGCGGCAAGTGCATACGCCAAACAGAGAAAGATAAGGTTCCGTGTGGTGTCAGAAGAACAGTTGTTCCACAACGGAAAACGTAAGTAAATACGATCATGACAAAGAAATTAGAGGACATCCTTAATTTACCAAATGTAAAAGAAGCATTCAAAGAGGTAGATAAAAAAGAAAAAAATAAAAAGTTAAAGGAAGCAGGACAAGAAAATCCTAGTACCAAAAACCTAGATCCACAGACACAAAAAAACCTACAAAAGAGCTATGCGGAATTTGATAAAATTGCGGCCGCTCTGCCACAGGTTAAAGGGCTAGGTGAGCTATCAGACCTAGAGCTTGATAAACTTGCTATAGAGGCCGAGGAAAGTTACAAGAACCTAATGGATCTAGGAATGAATGTTGACTCACGTTATTCAGGGCGTATATTTGAAGTTGCCGGTAATTTTCTAAGGAATGCCATTGATGCTAAGGGCTCAAAAATAGATAAAAAGCTCAAAATGGTGGAACTACAACTAAAGAAGATGAAACTAGATAAAGATGGTGATAAAGACGGTGGCCCTATAGAAGAAAGCGATGGATTTGTTATATCTGATCGTAATGAATTAATGAAGAAACTACTTAAAAAAGACTAAATATTGCATATGAGCACGTTTAAAGACCACCTAACAGAATCAGTAAAGTCATATGACTACAAAATTAAGGTTGCTGGTGAGTTAGATAAAAATTTCGCATCAAGCCTAGAATCTGCATTAGCAAAGTTTGATGTTGCTAAAATGTCAGCAGGTAAGAAAACACCTATAATGACACTGCCACTTGATTTTCCTGCCTTAAGCAATGAACAGGTTACTATCTTTGACGTGACGACAAATTATCCTGAGTCAACAAGGACCATGCATGAGTATCTTTCAGACTTATTGAGGATACCGGCAACACACATTGTTGTTAGAAAACCAGGTGAGCCTACAGAGGAATACCAGGACGAGATGCAGGTAGCTAAAAAATCAGAATTCGCAAACAAATTAGCCAGCGTGGAAACTAAATTCCAAGAACACCCAGTCAAAGGCGAAGAGCATTATGGCGACAAACATAACATGAGCCTATTGAAGGAGTTGTTAAAAGACAGGGAACCAAATCCAGTAGAGGCTCCAAAAGAAAAAGAAAATACAATGCCCAACGAAGACGACAAAACAGCTAAATCACCAATCAACACTGGACCTGGACCAGTCAAAGGAAATCCACACCCAGCAACACTGCAAGGTTTCAAACAATAAAGGATAAAAGTTATGGAAATGATCGACGTACTAAAAAAATTACAAGAAATTGCAGAGACGAAACCAGATTTGGTTAAAGATGCTGTGGACAACGTGCAGAGAACAAATCCAACTGAAGCGATGAATCCAAAACAACAAGCGGCGATTGCCATTGCTAAAAAAGAAAAAATGAAAGAAGGTGGTATGAAAGACTACCTACATGATGAAGCAGAAAAACTTTCGAGAGAAGAATTTATAAAGAAACATGGTGAAAGCCTAAAAGGATTTTACGATGCAATCAATGGTCCTGAAAATGGAGACGACAGTATTGCAGGAGAGGGAAAAATGATGAAGAAAGAAGAAGTAAAAGAAGATATGCATATTACAACTGATTCTCCACAAGAAGCAAGTATGTTAATGCAAATTTTAAAAATGGCAGGATTACAACCTGTTGATGCTAAGATGATGGGTATGGAACCTAAGCATGACATGGAACCTAAGCATGACATGGATCATGATGACGCAATGGGCACAATGCAAATGGCTAAAATGAGAGACATGATGACTGCACCAGAAGAAGAAAAAGCGGCAGAAACATTTGCAAACGAACCAGAAGAAAAAGTTCAAGACGTAGATAGTTTGGTTAACAAACATTCAGGTGGTTTGAATAGACAGAAAAGTTCTTTCTCAAGAGCAGAGCCGGGCGACAATCCCATGACTGCAGAAGACAAGATCACTGAAGAAGAACTAGCCAACAGTCTAAGATCACAGTATGAAAGCTTCAAAGAAACATATCAGAAAGCGGCTGAAACAAAAGCAAAACCAGACTTCTTAGATATGGACAAAGACGGAAACAAGACAGAGCCAATGAAAAAAGCCGTCAAAGACAAAGAAGAAAAAGAAGCAAAGTAATACTTTTCTAAGCAATATCACAGCCTTAAATACTACACTATGGCGTATGTATCATTAGATAGCGACCAAATTAAAAAGGCGCATAAGAAACACAAATACACAAAAGAGCAAGTTGAACAACTTGAAAAGTGTATGGATCCAAAGACAGGTCCACTGTTTTTCATGAAACAGTTCATGAAAATACAACATCCTACCAAAGGCGAAATGAAGTTCCAACCATTCCCTTATCAGGAAAGATTGGTAGAGGCGTACAATAATCATAGATTTTCAATATCAATGCTACCACGACAGACAGGGAAGACAACCTGTGCTTCAGGATATTTAATTTGGTATGCAATGTTTAGACCAGATTCACAAATACTAATTGCGGCACACAAATACGCTGGTGCCTCTGACATTATGTCCAGAGTGCGTTACGCTTATGAGATGTTGCCGAGTTGGATCAAAGCAGGCGTCACTCAATACAATAGGAACAGTATAGAATTTGACAACGGATCAAAGATTATGGCAACCACTACAACGGAAAACACAGGTAGGGGTATGTCACTAACCTTAATATACTGTGATGAGTTTGCGTTCGTGCAACCACCAGAGAAGGCAAAGGAGTTTTGGACATCACTATCTCCGACCTTGTCAACTGGAGGTAAATGCTTAATCACTTCTACACCAAACAGTGACGAAGACCAGTTTGCGATGATATGGAAAGAAGCAAACAAAAGATTTGACGAATACGGAAATGACAAAATAATCGGGACTAATGGCTTTTATGCCATGAAGGCACACTGGAATGAACACCCAGACAGAGATGAAGCATGGGCAGAGGCAGAAAAATCAAGGATAGGTGAAGAAAGATTTAGAAGGGAACACGAGTGCGAATTCTTGATCTTTGACGAGACATTGATCTCCAGTTTAGTCCTAGCAGACATGGAGGGAGTACCACCTATCGAAACGACAGGACAGGTGCGTTGGTTCAAGCGTCCAACTCCTGGACACACTTA
>Ga0181409_1000194_pt1 | contig 24137 bp, 44 predicted proteins | sample 32SPOviralmetaG_FD_130138 | JGI IMG/M metagenome (GOLD analysis project Ga0181409, IMG submission 130138) | Marine viral communities from the oligotrophic San Pedro Time Series (SPOT) site, San Pedro Channel, CA, USA - 32 SPOT_SRF_2012-05-30 | ecosystem: Environmental > Aquatic > Marine > Strait... | reverse complement strand
CTCTTTTTTATCTATTTGCTTTAGTTTAGATATTGCCCAATTAACACCAGCACTACCTCCCCAAGCATCCCACATAATGCCACCACATCCTTCTGAATATGGCACATCTTTGTTTTGTTGATGTCTTTTAAATGAAGCCATTCTTGCAATCGTTGACCTTGTTAAATTAGATTTTGATGCTAACATAGAAGCCCTTCTCCAACCTACAGGAGTTCCGCAAGAACTACCATTTTCTTCTTTCCATTTTAAAGCACGTTTAGCATTGTTTACAGCCGCTTGAGGATAGTCATTGTAAGATTCTAACTCTACCTCTTGAGACTCTAAGAAAGCTTCTTCTATTTCATATAATTTAGATAATGCTTCTATCTCATCAAAGTCTTCCTCTATACTTTCTTTAGGTCTTTCGTCTAATTTATCAGCAAAAAATCCTTCTATAGAAAATCCTTTTACTTTTCCTTCTTTTACAAAGTCATTCCAAATCTCATCATTGTTTACTTTTACAGAAACCATCCAAGTTCCTACAGGTAAAGTGAATCCATACTTTCTTGATTTATCTTTCTTTTTATCTTCAATAATCCAAGATTCTACAACAGATAACCCATTGAGTTTAACATCATGCTCTAGTGTTGAATTGTTTTGTTTACCTCTTGACAAAAATAATTCAGAAGCTTTTCTTACAGTATCTTTACTAAAGAATATATTATATTCTTCTTCTCCGTTAGTTCTTAATATTTTTTTATTAGGTATTAAAGCAGCACCCATAAGGATTCTTTTTTCTCTATCTACCTCAGCAAGTTTAACTTGTTGTTTTTTAAGAGCAATAAAGTCTTCTTCTATTGCTGGATTTTCGACAACGCTTATAGCTTCTATTCCACTAAATTCGTTTTCTTCGTCTATGTATAGTTCAATGGTTTTCATAATATGATAACTTTTATATTTATGTTTTGTTTTATTTATCCTAAGGAAGATTCTGAAACTGTTTTTCTATCTAATTCTTGAGCAGAGCTTACATCTCCACTAACCACATAAGCTCTAAATGGTCTGTCTTGAGCACCAGTAACAGCTTCCGCAATTTGACTTGTTCCTGAAGCACCTACTACGTTGAAGCTCGGTGCAGATACAGACATAGAAGCCCCAGCACCACCTGAACCTGCTCTGCCTCCACCACTAGCAGGAAGTTTAGTTGCCATAATTTCTTGCACTTGTTTAAATCCAAATACACCTGTAGCAACTGCTTGTGCTATATTCCAAGGTCCATAAGGTTTCGCTCCTAAAGCGGCAGTAATAGCCTCCTTAGTATTCATTATAGCCATAGCAACCGCAACTGCTTTACCTACAGCAGAACCCTCCCCAGCAATACCTATCATAGCTTGAGCTACTTGATTAGCTATAGCAAGCTTGGCTTTTTCTTCTTTTCTCTTTAGCTTTGTTTTTAATCTTTCCTGTTTATTTACCTCATTCGTTTCTTTTATCATTAAATCCACATAACTCTTGTTAGCTATTTTTCTTTCATCTATTTCATCTTGTATATTTTTTATTTTATTATTATGTATTTCTTCATTTAATAATTTTTCATTTGCTATTTTATTCATTTCGTTTTCAGCCATAACAACATCAAAAGCTAAAATATCCTCTCTTTCTTTTGCCATAAAATCAGCCTGTCTAAGTCTTGCTCCTTGCAAATCATTTATCCTTTCTATATCGATAAGCTGATTTGTTTCTTTCATTTTCTGTAGCTTAAAGTCAGATAAAGAACTTTCCGACTCTTTAATAGCTTCGTCTGCTTTCTTTTGTGCTTTTATTCTGTCCTCATTGTCTTTTATTGCATCTACTCTTTCTTGTTGTTTCCTCTTAAACTCATCAAACTTTAATTGTGCTAAATCCATTTGATATTGAGATTCCGCTCTTAATTCTTGCTCTTTACCATGTATGGTTTGTTTTGTTACATTTTTTTTCGATTTTAATATGTCATCATTAAAAAGCAATTCTCTTGCAACAAAACCTCTTTTAGATTTACTTCCTTTTTCCCTACTATCATCTTCAAATTCTATGAAAGAAGTTAATAATTTTATTTCTTCTCTTTTGTTTTTTATAAAAACTTTGTTTTCTTCTTTAAGGTCTGCTAATTTATTTAACCTTCTTATTCTTTCAGCATCATCAGCCTGAGAAAATTCATCAATAGATATATTGGCAGCTTTTCTTCTTAATTCTTCTGATGTATCCCCTTCTACTCCTAGTGATATTACTTCTTTTTGTTGTTCTATTTGTTTATCTATTATTTCTGTTGAAAGTTCTTCAATACGCTTTTGAGCTGCTCTTGATTTAGCTAAATTTATAATAGCAAGTCTTTGTAAATCTATTTGTTCATTTGCTTCTTTTGTTGAGTTTTTTATATCCTGCATAGATAAATCAGACTCATTAAGATTTTGAACAAAGTCAGGAAATTCTTTATTTAATCTTTTTATAGCTTCTTCTTGTTCTTCTTGTGACTTGTTTGAATCCTGAAGGGTATTTATGTATGTTTCAAAATCACCAGAGATGTCTGAAACACCCTTACCAGCATCCTTAAAAGTTTTAGTTAATGTATCTGCACCTTTTCCTAATTTAATAAATCCTTTACTCATTGATTCAATAAGAGTAATTCCAATTTGAAAAGCAAATAAAATACCCAAAGGACCTCTCATTTCTTTTAACATTAGCTGAAAAGCTCCTTTTGCACCTCCAGCTTTAGTTGTAAGTATAGTAAATAAAGAACCTAGCTGAGAAATGTTGTTTGCTACAGCAGGGAATCCATAGTTTAAATCAGAAACAGTTCTACCAAGTTCTGTTACTGCTGCACCTGCCAAACCTGTCGCACCTGTTAATGGATTTAATCCAGTTTTAGTTGTAGCCTGAGATTGTTTGTTTAATTTATTAAGTGCAATTTCAGCTTCCTTAAAACTTTTAGTTATTCCATTAATTTTTACCTCACCACTTTTAGTGTCAACCTTTATGGTATATATTTTAATATTGTTTTCAGCCATTGTTGTATGTGTTTCGTTTTGTACTTTCTTTTATTTCTTTCCAAGTTATTGGAGACTTATATTTACCTTTTGCAATATCTATATCTTCATCATATAAATACCAGTCAGAAGCAGACAATAAATCTATTATATTCTTTATCATAATTTTATTAATAATTCTAAATCACTCTTACCATCTTTTAAATTAGTACTTATTGAGTTTATTGTAAATTCTCTGTCTTGTATAATAAGAATATCATTTAGTCTATAGTTAATTAAAAAGTCAGCAGGAAACTTTGCTTTTAATTTATATATTCTCTTGTACTGATTAAAAACATCTACTATGTAACTCTCATAAAACTTCTTAAATAATGAGTTTGTATATCCACTGTTAGCATAATTAACAAGATTCCATTCATCAATCTCATCACTAAAATTTATAGTATGTGCTGGAGCTGTAGAGGAAGAACCATCTTCGTTTGTGTTAGAGGGTCTATAGTATTGAGTTATCTCAGAAGGAGTTGTAGTAGAAGCCCATTTTATACCAGAACCAGCAGTTAATCCTGTTTCTTGAACCGCATAAAAAACAAGAGGTTTAGTTAAGGTTGGTTCATAGTTTCCTGTTTTAGGAATAGCATCTAAATCAGTATCAAATTCTCCACTAGCAGAGTATCCCCACAAAATGTCTGTTATATAAGCTTGAGGAGAGGTTATTGAGCTATACGGACTTGAAGAAGCTTTATTGCTATCTATTATTCTTTCAAATTTCATGTGTTCAAAAGGAGTTTCTATATCGTACGGAGTTCCTCTATCTACATTATTTGGTTTATATGATTCATCTCCAAAAACCTTATTAAACTGTTCTTTGTGATTTATTGACAATAAAGTAGAGGGTTCTTGATATTTAAAGTCTAGCTCAGTAAATTGAATAGATGGTTTTATTTCTGTATTTGATATGTCAACGTACTTTGTTATATTTATTTTTCCTCCAGAAGGATTATTAGAAGCATCTGCATAAAAGTTATCTAAAGTATCTACATAAACCTTGCCATAATCAGCATCTCCATAGTCATCAATATAATAAGCTGTTAAATTAAACATCTTAAATAGTCCTGTTAAGAAATCTATTGTTTTTATTTTAGGAACATTCTCTGTTATTAATATTTCAGAAACAGTACTTATAGAATTACCTGTTCCATCTATATCATATTGAGCAGAACTCGTACTTATAATCTGTTCTGTTACTGGATTTAAAACATATTTAGTTAATTCTAAAAGTGGAGTAAAAGAAAGAGTAGATTCAGATTCTATTATAAATTTAATTTTATATGTGACCAACTCAAAACTTGGAACTATTTGTGTAGTAAATGTTTTTGTTCCAGCCGCTAAAGAACTTTCTCCAATAATATTTCCTGATTCATAATCAATAACTTTTATTTTATAAGGAACAGTCTGACCACCAGAAGTAGGGGTTACTGTTATACTAGCCTGAAACCTTTCATCATTATCTTTAGTACTAACAGTCCACGTATCATTAACAACAGCAAAACCTATCGTTCCTGTTCCATTGAAAGCCCAATCACCACATATTCTTGTTAGTAATTGTTCTTGGTTTTCATCTCCTCCAACAGCACCTTTGTTTCTGCTTAACCATAAAAATAAATTGCTAAATGGAGTTGTACTAAAAAAGTCTCTAGTAAAAGATATAGAATATTTGTTTTCTATAGCTTCTATTATAGTTAAACATTTTATTGCTGGTTTTAAATCATCAAAAGAAAGTCCTATATTATTTTGAGTAGTATTGTAATATAAATTTCCGCTGTAGTTTGGAGAAGATTGTGCTGAGTCATAATAAAATCTTTTAGTGTGAGAAATTAAAGGATATATTATTTTTCCTGAAGAAAGTCCACTTTCTAGTCCTGCTTTTACATTAATATTATTATATTCATGCTTATAAGTATCTAATTCAGACAAAACACTTAATTCATCATCTCCAAGCAAATCTTTTAAACTTACAGTATTTCCATAAAATATTATATTGTAAGAATGAATTTGATTATTTTTCATTTTTACAGAATTTAGATATATCTTTCCTCTTTTAAAAGGTAAGAAATCTAACTCTATTATTGCTTCTTTTTTATTTCTAGCATCAAAACCGTTTTCTATTGCTTCATTATAATAATGTTTAAATAGCTTGTTGTTTTCTTTTGAAGAAGGCAGGGTAAATGTTCTTGAGAAATCAGTAAACACTTTTCCTACATCTTTAATATTTTGTATTTGAGATTTAAGAACAACAGATTCATCATTAAACATGTCCATTCTCTTAAAAACCCCTTCGTTATTTTTTATATATAATACTATTTTTTGCATTATAGAATGTTGTTTATTTTATCAAATGCATAATCAAAAGATATAGTGTAGTTAACAAATCTATCATTAACACCTTTTTTAAGTTCAAATGATTTGCTTTTTAGGTTTATAGGTAATACATTAGTTCCATCATCAACCCAAACCTGTTCACTGTTTAATAATTGTCTTATTACTTCATTATATTCTTCACTTATAAAATCAGTACTTACACTTATAGATTCTCTTGAGTTTACCATAAATGTTTTTTCTTGATGTTTATTTATAACATAAGAAGGAGTTCCTCCACTATTGTCTAGGTCTAGTATGTTAGACTTGTAGTTTTCAGACATAACATTTATTGAATTTGTTGATTTCTTAAAGAACCACATATTCTGTAATGCCCCATATTTATTATAAAATATTATGTTTAATGGAGTGTATTTTGCTTCTGCAACAGAAATTAAATTTATAATTGTAGTTTGAGTGGCAGGTGCTGGGGGAGCTGGACTAACCAAAGTAACCTTGTCTCCTGTTTGTAAATTTTCAGTATCAGTTAATATTATATATTGAATTTTTTGGTCAGAGTTTCCACTATCTACTATTTGTATTGGAGTGGTAGCTGCTCCCCAATTAACATCATAAGTATCCCAAAATTCATCTGCATCATCCCAATTTATATTTGCACCACCAGCAGAAGTTAATGTAACATAAGATAAAGCTTCTGCAAACACAGGAATTTTAATATCTTGACCTGAATTAAAATATATATTTAAATTACTTTGTAATACTTGAGGTGTATATGAAGAAGCTGTTGGGTTTATGCTTGTCCTAGGATTAGAGTTCTCTTCAAAATAACCATAACCATCAAGAACTAAAAATGGAGTTGTCACCGTGTCTTGTCCACCCACTTGAACTATTGCACCTGCTGAATCGTATATTGTAGTGTCTATATCAGTCCATATTGTATCAGTAGAATAATTACCATATTCTGTTTCAAGAAAGTCTCTTACAAGCTCACTTACTTCAAATACAACGTAATTAGTATCTCCAACTTCTTCTTTAGACAAAGTATATTTTAAATCTCCAACTACTCTAGCTGAATATAAACCAGTCCATATATAAATTTGAATTGTAGCTGAGTTTAAATTAGCATCAGATACTTTAAAGTAATAAGGACTTCTTGAATTGATTATTGTTGACATTATTTTTTCTTAATTTGTTTGTTTAATATTTTCTCTAAATCTATTTTATATGCTGCAAATATTTCTTCTCCCATTTGAACACCAAGTTGTTTATGTACAAAGTCTATTATATTAGTTCCTCTGTATCCAAATCTAGCTATAGTTCCCCTTCTTCCTATTGACCTACCTATTACAAAAGCTAGTCTTTTAATATTGTTGGGACTTGAACCTCCTTTTCTTGGAACTATATTTTTTGTTTTAACCCAGTTTAATATATTATTATCTCTAGGGGACCATGGTGGCATTTTACCTCTCTTTCTACCTTCAGATATTTGTTCTACATATCTTTTTCCTAGTATAGCAAAACCATCCTGTAGCATTTCAGGTTTTATACTATTTACCAGTCTACCAGAAGCATTGGTTCTATCGCTTATAAGCTTAGCTTTAAACTTTTGTGTATATGCTTTTGCATATTTGTCTAAAACCTCTTTTAGATTATCAAAAGCCATTAGCAGATGCTTATATCATTAATCATGCTTACATTAATTTCTACACCCCATCCAGCTAATTCGTTTTCATATTTATCTTTAAATGGAGTAGCTACTGGGTCTCCTATTAATTGTATTTTGCTATCAAATAAACTTCCTCTTCTTACAGACTGTACAACATCATTTACAACTTGTAGTTGAGTATTATATATATCTTGTAAATTAGTGTTACCATAAAAGATATCGTCATCATATTTTTCTTTATTGTAATCTACTACATCTAAACACAATAGTGCTATATTAAAATTAACAACACTTCTTTCAAATGTTACATTAGTTATTGTAAGGTGGCTTAATGGAAATATAGTTGTCTTGTTAAGGTCGACTTCACTTATGTCTCCAAAGGTTACAGAGAATACACTAGGGTTATCTCTTAATCTATCTCTTATTTTGTCTAGTATGTCGTAAACTTGTGTCATTATCTATTTTTATTATATGCGTTTTTAATCATCTTTTGTTCTAAATCGTTTTTTTCTTTTTCAAACTCCAACCATATTAAACATTGGTGTAATGGAATTTTTGTAACTTTATTAATTCCTGATACCTTTCCTCCAGCAAGAGCATAAATTGATTGATACCATCCCCATTTTTTTCCGAATCCATCTCCGACTTGGAATCCTCCTGAGCTTGCTTTTGTAGGATTAAATAATCCATCGTATATTTTGACAATTTCTTCCCTAAACGATAAAAAAAAAGCATCGCACCTAAAGAAACATTTACTGGAGCATCTTTCATAACCTCCCAGTACTTATCTGAACCATCATAATCTTCTATTCTATACTTTCCATTCTTTTTAAAAGTAATAGGTCTGTATAATACAGCCATAGCTTTATGCATGTTATCCCAATCAGAAATAAAGTTTTCTAAATCCACATACTCACCAAAAGTCATTTCATCTAATTGAGGTATAAATCCAAACTCAACAGTAACTCCATTAGAGCCAGTCATACTAAATTCTTTTATAAGTGGAGTAGGTTCATCAAAGCAATTACCTATTTGTTTTAATACACCATCAAACATCTTAACTGGTAGGTTATAAGATTCCTTTAATGTTAACCCACAAAATATCTGAATACATTTGGAATTAAGAAAGTTTCCTTTGTCTTCAGTTTCTTCATTCTCTTTTTGTATCTTTAAATATTCCTGATACTGTTTAAGCTTAATACCTGCTAACTTTTCTGGTACTCTTAATTCTAGTTCTACTATAGCCATATAATTATATATAATAAGATAACTGAAACCATATTGTTTTGTACCGCCAATGCTTTATAGTAAGTATGTATTGTTGACAAAAAATGTCAATTATCTTATTTAGAATATGTATAAATTATCTTGTTTTGGTTGTATAGGTTGAACAAAAACACTATATTGTAGTTATCATAATGTAGTTGGAAATCTACTGAGCAAGTTCCCAAACTTCTGTCACAAATGTAAGGCAGTTGGTTCAGATAAATCAAGTCAGTTAAGTGATTGCAACATTACTCTTTTAATCATCTTTTGTCAGCACCCAAATGTTATTCAACCTTACCTGCATTATTATTTATTTTAAAGATGTTTAGGGGGTGCATAGTTACATCCTTAATGTAGTTTTTTCAGTTCTACTAAAATTTCCTAGTTAGCCTAATCAATTTTACTTTGTAGGAATTAGGGTACCCCTATTTAAAATGGTTTGAATTCATTGAATTGAGCCATTAAGCCCCTCGGTCTCCGTTTTACGTTAATACTAAAATTATTTCATATAAACAAATATATTCTGTTAAAGTTTTGTTAATATATAATATGTTTAATATAAGCTTATCTAAGCTGTTTAAATATATAAGTGATAGGTAGGTATGGGAGGGATTAAGATAGTGCCTTAGAATGGCTTAGAATGGATTTGTTTGTTATATCTAAGATAGCTAACCAATCTAATTATAAAAGAGTTACAGAATAAGTCCAATAAATAAAAGCTTTAAATATAAGGCATAAAAAAAGCCCCAATTAAGGGGCTTTATACTCGGTCTAAGGGGGTTAAATATTATCTACTTAGTATCTCATCAATTTCATCTTTAATGTTATAAAAATACTCTCTAACCTTTTGTGAAGCGTGAAGACTTGCGAGAGTCTCAGAGTTTATATTTTCTAAATTAAAACCCATGTCAATGGCTAATTCAATAGAACTTGTTAAACTTGCGTCGTTCTCAGATAAATATTTAATTGCTCTTGAATAATATATTATTTCTATATAAAAAGCCCCGTTATCCTCCAAAATCGTTTCTATATCGTCAGAAGTCCAAATGTTAATTTCGTCAAATTCATCTTCATTTAAATAATCAGGCAAATATATTTCTGTCCAATCCTCTATTAATGTAGTTAATTTATCAAATTTAGTTTCTTGTTTTGTTTCTGTTTGTGTGTTCATATTATATATTTTAGGTTAATTAGTAAATATCTATTATTTCATTTTGCTTAATTACAAAATTGCTCCAGCCATTAAAACGTACAGTCGGCAAATTATCAAGGCCAAAAGTTCCGTTTATTATTCTGGTTGCTTTTGTATCTCCTGAGCGTGTAGGCGACTTAAATTCTATTGTGTCACCTATTTTAAAAGTCAACTTATTCATATTATATAAATTTATTTATTATTAATTCAATTAAGCTTTCACCGATTGACAATATAGCCAACAGGCAAAACATAGCCCCATATAAAAAAGATATTATAAAGGGCTTACTAAGTACTATTTTTTCTAGTGTCTTCATAATTATAAAATTATATTTGGCGTGTTTCCTATAAGCATACCTAATATTAGATTTAAGGAACCTAATACAATTAATGCGCATAAAAAGCCGGCATAAAGTTTAACGAATAAATTTAATACTCTGTTTGTTTTTGTGTTTGTGTGTTTCATTTTATTATGTTTTAATTATTAATATAAATCAAAGATAAGTAAATAAATTTAATTAACAAATAATAAACAATATTAATATTAATTTATATTGATTCTAAATAACAACCTTAACAAATCATTAACACAATATATGTTATATAATTAATAACATTGTATAAATGAAGACATAAAAAAGCCCCTTAAAACCCACTATGTTTAAGGGGGCGTAAAAACCTACTGCGTTTATATATATACCTACTGCGTTTATATATATTCCCAATTATTAGTACCTATTAATTTAACAGGTTTACCATTCCATTTTTTATCAGCTAAAAACCATTCAAAGTTCTTTTGATAAATCTTATTAAAACCTATTGAGTCTAGCAATCCGTTTAATCTTTCTTTTGTTGTATTGCTAAACCATCCGCAATTACTTATTCTTATTTCTTTGTTTAGTTTTTGTGCAATTATATTATTATGTAAATACATTATTGTCGTAGGCTCAGAGAATATATGTTGATATTCAATTCTCGTATTGTCTTTTTTATAATTGTCATTATTATTAAATTTGTTTACTGCTTGTTTTGTTATTTGTCTCATGTTTATTTGTTTTTATTGTTATATTTATCCGTTTAAATACTCGTAATTATACTTAACCTCCATTTTTATCTCTCCATCTGGATGATTCATATAAACCATTTTAAGCGATTCTAACAACACTTCAAACTCTTTTGATGTTATGGTATATCCATATATAGAAAGCTTCGCTAAACGCTCTGAACGTGTCTTCTCGTCACCTTGTATGGTCCAATAACTCCTTATATCAATAATAATATCGCTTTCTATCTCTTTTCTATGTTTTGAGTCTATTGTTAACGATTCGCTATTCAATCTCTTTAAATCTTCTCTAATTCTTTTGATGTCTTCTGTATGTGTCATAATTATTTATTTATTGGTTTATATTATCTAAATATTCTAATATTTGTTCAGCTACTTTTGGAAAGTCGCTAAATAATACGTCTACTATTTCTTCGTCTGTGTGTTCATTCATGATTTATTGTTTTAGGTTATAATAATTTTTATTTACTTTGATTTCATTACTCAAAAACTCTATTGTTTTGTATATAAACTCTTCTTTTTCTTTCTTTGTGTTAAATTGTTTTGATACCTTAATCCAAAAATGTGAAGACTCTTTTGGGCTAAATATATCTTTTAATAATTTACCAAATTCTCTCATCGGTCTATATACTTTAGTTATTTTATTTACTTTCATATTATTTAATATTTATTTGGTGCTTTGTTCCGTTAAAATTTATTGAGTACTCTTCGTCAAATTCAAAACACTCTTTAGTTTCAACATTAAAAAGCATTATATTTTGCGATATTAATTGTAAAAAATATTGATGTTGATTTGGTGATGTTTCATTATAAAAATCAATTACTTTTTGATATTTTGTTCTCATGTTTATTGTTTTAAATTACTAATGTTTAATGGATTAAATGTCTCTATGAATTTCTTTTCTAGTAAATACCTTTCATGTTTATTTAATCTTTTGGTTTTACTTAAGTTATGTTTAAATTGTTTCTGTTTCATAATAGTTTTTTATATGTTTTAATCTTTTTATTAATTCCCAGTTTGATTCTGTTGCTAATTCGATAAAGTCTTCTTTAGTTTCAAACTCATCAAAAGATAAGTCTAGTATTTCAGTTATTAATTGTTTTCTGTTCATAGTGTTTTATTTAGTTATTAATTATTTTCTATTATTTCAAAGTCTGACTCCATTAAATAAATGTCATCATTATGTTCTTCTAATATGTAATTAAACATATATTGCAATAAGATTTCATCTTCTTTTATAACTTCATTAAATCCATTATAGAAACTCATAAAACCATCATAAGATTTGCTATTTTCGTTTATATAATCTATAAATTCCTTATCATTTAAATAAGTGTCTTTTAGTTTATTAAAGTCATTCTCATTAATTTCAGCCTCTATTTTATCAGTAGTGAAATTGTAAAATTGAGGTGAGTCAATTTGAATAAATTCTAAATTTAAATCTAGAATATTATTTAATAACTCTAAATATTCAATACAATAATCTTTGTAAGTTTCTTTATAATTCACATTATCTTCATTGATTTCATTATATTGAATCAAATCATCTATAAAGCTGGAATGAATAGAGTCATAAAATCCTCCGAAGTCTATTAAAAATTTTGTCTTGTTTAATGTTTTAATCATAGTTTTTTATTTTTTGTTTACCCAAATATATAAACAAATAATTAACATATCAAAAGCATTAACAAAAGTTTAACATATTTAATCTGTCATTATTATTGCGCGTACGCGTATACAAAAAATAATTTAGACTAACAAAACTATTTTGTATTGGCTACTGGAAATTAACAAATAGATATTTGAAATATCAAAAGGGAGAAAGAATAAAACATTAGTAAAAACCTACTATGTTTAATGATTACAAAACCTACTATGTTTAACGATTAGGCGAAAAACCTACTATGTTTAATGATTAAGTCGTGGATAATCATGCCTTATAAAATACCTACTGCGTTTAATGATTACCTAATTACATACTTGCCAGAGTTCTGACCTTGTATAAGAAATGTCAATCCGTATCTAATGGCATCTATGTAATGTTCATAACCAATGTTTGGCTTAGTATTCTTTTCTTGCCATACATAGTTATTTAATTCTCTTACAATACCATGAGACTTTCTGTCAACCACAATCTCATAATCTTGCATTAAAGCTATACCAGAAAGTATACTACCTTTCTTTTTTATTGTAGGTCTTATGTTTAAATCTGCTTTCTGCTTTATTTCTTTTATAAGACGTGGCTCAGAAGAATCACATATAATTAAATCTGCTCCACATTCCATTTTATTCTTCATAGCTATATCAGTCGTGGATAACCCCGCCTTACCATAGATTTCTTTTACATATAATTTACTTAAAGCTTTGTCTACTGATATTTTTACAAGAGTTGTTAAATCTACTGAAAATCCAAAATCTTGACAATAGCAAGTAACCTCTGTTTGTATATAATCTCCTACTCTCCAGTTTCTAAATATAGCTCCTTCTGCTGAAGACAACCAACCTCCAAGAATTTGATGTTCATACTTGTCTGGTCTTTTTAGCTTCATTTCAAATATCTGTTCTAAGAAAGAACTAGATAAATTGTTTTTATTGTCTTTGTAACTTGTATGTATATAAGTTGTTTTATTTGTAGAACCATTCCAGCCAGAATTTACTCCAGAGTTCTGAAAGAATCTTTGATATATCCAATGTTCTTTAGTTGTTGGATTTAATATAAGTATACACCTATTCTGCTTAGTTAATGAACGTACAGAGAAATCAATCTTATCAAAAGTAGATTCATCAGTTAACTCTTCTGCTTCATCTATAACAAAGGTTGTAACGCCATTTAGAGACTTCAGGGCGGCAGTTTGATTACCACTTGATGTTCTGATACCTTTAAATATTATTGAGCTCCCTGTGGTCATATTTATGATTTCATCTTTAGTTATTCTAAAATGTTCGTTTACACCCATTAAATCTATTTTCTCTATAAATTCAGGAATAATAGAAGTTTGTGCAGATATCATTGTATATCTAGTAAACAAAACTTTATGTCCTTGCTCATAAGTCAACGACAATAAGAAAACTGCTACACCAAATGATTTACCAGAACCTCTACCTCCAGTACACACAAAATATCTACTATCAGCAGTAAACAAAGAACTGTATTTGTCATTAAGCTTTATATTATTCATCATTTAATTTATCTACGTCAACTTCCTCAGATTCTATATCTATAGTATCTTCTAGTTTTTCTACTTGATTTGTGGAGGCATAGAAATTAATTACAGGTACATCTAACTTCTTATTAGAACTTCCTTCGTTTCCATCTTGTGGTTTACCATATCTATATTGCCACAGTAAATTCATGTGAGCAAAAGAATCTTTAGCTTGTTCTGCTAAAGCCTTCCAAGCTTCTTCTTCACTACCAAAAACATCTTTCATTGCGTTTAATGCATAAATAGATATTCTCTCTTTCTTAGCTGGTGTTAATTGTGAAGACGATTTAATTAACTGTTTCTTTGGTCCATACTTGTCTCCTTTCTTTCTGCCATTATTCTTTCTACCATCATTAGGTTTTATGTATGCTGAGTTTTGTTTTGCTCTAGCCATTTTTTATATAGTTTTGTATATAGTTTCCATATTTCATCACTAACTTCTTTTTTAGTATAAGTTTCTTTTGTTATTCCTTTTTTTATACCAAGTTCTATTCCTATCTTACATATAGTACCTTTATTGTTTTGAGGTATTATATATATTCTGTAGCCTTTTTTTAAACACCAACTTTGAGCTTCTAAATTATACAGCCTCCCTTTCATGAGCAAGACTAACAATATTCACTATAGCACCAAGCTTAATATAAACATCTTCTTTTTTGCTTTCAGGTATTTTATTTATTAGCTTTATAAACCTTTTTTCTAAACCTTCGTCTTCCTTTATAGAATTTAAATCATTCTTTAGAGTGGTATTTTCTCTCAACAATCTAGCATAATTCTCATATATGTTTTCGTTCTTATGTATGTTATCAAGTCTGAAATTATCATACACATCTTTGAGATATTTGTCATAAAATACTATGCTAGGAAAAACATTATTTATAGCGTGTAAAGCGGAAGCATGGTCCATATTTACTGTCCCTGCTATATCTGCTAAACTTAATTTAGTTTGCTCTCTGCATAGTTTAAAATATATTGCCCTTGCATATACATAGCTTCTTTTTCTACTTACAACATTTAATTTTAAGTTAAGACAAGATTCTACATAGTCCCTAATTTCTTTTGTTTGAATTGTTTTGTTTAATTCCATTGTTTACTTTTTTAATTGATTAATACATACAGCTAGTCGCTGGTCTCTCCTAGGATAATCCTTGTTCATAGTAGGGTTAGACATACATCTACTTATAAAATCATCCTCTTTTTCTTGTGGTCTCTTTTTTGGTATTGGCATATTCTAAGTTTATTGATTTGGTATTTAATTTATCGCTCATAACAGTAAGTAACATAAAACCCATATAGTCTATTGCTTTCTGTATTCCTGCACATTCCCAGTATAATTCCTTGTTTGCATATTCTTCTAGTATTCCTCTTAAATCATCTATAGACATTCCCTCTTCTAAATCAAACATAGAGATATTAAAGAATTCATCTTTAATTTCCTTACCCCTATAATGTTTCATGTGTTATGTAGTTGTTCAAATTGGGAACCTCATCCTGAAAGAAATACTTATATTGTTCTATAGCAGTATTAAGTTTTCTTAATCCAGTTCTAATAAACTCATCCGAACAATCACATATCATTATATCCTTAGTGTCTTTATCTACTACAATAAATATAAAAGCATCTGCATTAAACATTTTCTTATATAACGATGCTTGTAGGTCATAAGAAAAATTCTTTGCACTCCATTTAAATCTAGTTATATCTCCTGTAGTTTTTAGGTCTATTACCACATTACCATTTAAAACATCTGCCTTGCCTCTAAAAGGCAATCCATCTATCATAGCTATTTCAGGAACCTCAAACTCAGCACCTTTCAATAAGTTTGTAACCTCACTGCATTTAAGAACAGCTTCAGCAATATAATTTGCATTATTAAACTCGCTCCTAGTATAAACATTAGCTGAACCTAATTCAATAACAGCCTCTTTAAATGCTTTAGTTGCTTTTGAACCATTGATAATCGTAAGGTCTTTAACCTTGTGTGGTTCTAATACAGATAAATGTACAAGCCTACCATCTCTAAGAGGTTGAGCATCAGAATTGATTTTAAGCGATTTAAGGTATGCTTTAGGACTTTGGATTAGTTTCTTAGCTGAAGAAGAAGAAAGTGCATTAGAGCCAAGGTAACCGTAGTAAAACTCGTCATCATACATTCTACTCAATATGTCTTCTCTTTGCCACTCTTTATTGTCAAATGTTTTTATCATAATTTATATTTTAAGCTAATATACAAACTTGTTAATTAAATGTTGTTAAATACTTGTTAAATTTCATTTTCCTTTTCAATCTCTTTCTGTAAGTTAGCTAGTGCTCTCCAAGCCACTTTTGCAGAATGTCTTATACCGTCTGAGTCTATTGTACCTGCTTCAAGTAAATGTCTAGCAAGAGCATCTAATTCATCTCCAGACTTACTCCTGTCCCAATGCAAAGGTTTGTCTGGATTATGCTGATAGTTCCCAGCATAACTACATTTAGCTACTTCCATAATAGCATCAGGAAAATAATTTAATACTCCCGAATAAATTGGTATTTTTTTTCTATCGCTCATTATATATATAATTTATATTAACATCATAAGAACAATTTAATGTCCAATCTAAAAAGACAACTTCTTGATATTCCATGACTCTCCTAGTTTATTTAACACTTCTAATAAAGGTCCGCTTCTTTCAGACCATTTTCCTTTATAGTAACAGACTTCTACTGAACACTCTTCTAAAGGAATATCTCTTGTATCATCTTTAAAAGTGTGTGTTACTTTAATTACAATAGCTTTTTCTTGGTTATGCCAAGAATCGCTTATTCTCTCTAATAACAATCTTTGACCAGTAGGAATTCTGTTTCCTTTTCGTTTTACCTCAATCAAAATAAGAGCATCATTATTAAATTCTAACACAGCATCAATATCAGAAGGATGTATCTTTCCGTTTTGAACACCAGTAAAATCAATAACTTGTTTTACTTGTTTAGAGTTTCTTATTAATGATTTGTTAGTAGGCATCTACAATTTTTTGTAGCTTCATAACTACTGTTCTAATACAAGAAGAACAAGAAGAAGGTTTGTTGTTTTTATTAAATATCCTATTGTAAATCTTATAAAGTTCCACAGCATCCTTGTGACTAACAACTGTTTTGTTTTTAGCAAAGAAGCTTGTAAGATAATCATATTCTCCTTCATTTAAACATTCTAACTTATTATGTCTAAATATTCTATTTAATTTTTCTTTTCTACCATCGCAACCACAATCTTGTCCAAAAGCCCATTCAACTGCTTTTTTAATTCCTGTAGCTTTGGTTATCTTTTCAATGTCATCTCCTAATCCTTTTGATTTTGTTTCTTGTTCTGCATCAAAGTTGTTTTTCCATTCTTTGTACGCTTTTGTTCTTTTGTCTTTTGGTTCTTTCATAATTTTATGTTTTAAAGTAAATGATAATCTCCGTTTAAGTAATCCTCTACATCTTCTATGAATTTATTTCTAAGTATTTTCTTATAATTTTTAATTGAGTTGAATAAGCTAGTTAAACTAATGTTGCTACCTTTTGATATTTTTCTTAAAGACATACTGCTTTTATAATAAGTGTCACATAACTTAGCATCGTAAACATGCCAAGAATTAATTTCTTTTGCTATCTTACTTGTTATCTTATAAAAAGCTTCTTCTTTATCTGCATCTGAATCAGTATATAAATACTCTGCTGTATGTATGGTATCTGCATCATCTGTTTCTAGGTAATTAAAAAAGGTATATTTGTTTTTTGCTTTTTGATAATCGGTATATAAATTCCTTAGTGTAACATAAACATAAAACCTATTTACATCATCATTGCCATACATTATTTTTCTTTTATCTTTTACAAGTCTGTTTATTTTTAAATACATTTCTTGTACTATATCTTCACAAAGATGTTTAGGACATCCCATATTACAAACCATTTTTACCCACAATAAATGATTTTTAGCCAATAAGTCTAGCATATTAGTATTTTAATATTAATGTTATTAAATCCTCTTTGTCATAGTATTTCTCAAGATTATTTATTTTAATAATATTTTGGTCTTGTTCAAACACTATACCTTCAAGGGCATCCATAAAAGCTTTGTTTAGATTATCGTGTAGGTCTGGTTTTGTGGTTTTGGGAACTTTACCTGTTCTTCTTTTCTTTGGTGTTGATTTAAGATATTTAAATTGATAAGTCAATCTTTGTATTGTTATTTCTGTTCCTGCTGGAATCATTTCAAATCCTTTTGGCAATTGTTGTATAGCTAATGATTTTATAGCTACTTGATAATTTATTATTTTCTTAGGTTTATAAGCAATATTATTCCTGCCAATTCTTACTGACTGATGAGGAACAGGTCTTATATTAAACGTAAGTTTTAGTCGCATCTATATTATTTTGTTCTATAACTTCATATAAGTCGTCTACTATTTCAGGCTGTCCTTTTTTATTTATTCTAAAACTAAACTTCTCAAAAGGAAAACCTCTACTCCTTTTACATTTAACAGTAACTAATTCATCGTGTACTGTGTTTAATTCTAATTGTATCATTGTCTCCGCCTTTTTTTCAAGAAAAGAACCAAGATGACCAGTTGGCTTTTCACTACCATAATTACTATGTATTACTGTAATTATATGACAATTTAATTCTTCGGTCCATTTCATTAGTTTTTGTATAACCATACTAGATTCATCTAAGTTGTTTACATCAGAAACTAAATCAGCAATTCCATCAATAACAATAAGTCCTGCATCCTGTACTTTATTATATAAAAAGTATTCTATAAAATTTAATCTGTCTTTATTGTTTAATGTTCTTAATCCAAAAGTATGATAACACTGATTATCCATTCCAGTCATATCAACTACTCTTCTAAATACTTTGTGAGCATGAAATCTACCTTGTTCCGTATCAAAGTGTACTAAACATCTGCCATCTCTGTGTCCTAACATTCCTTTAGCATGACTATTTAATTTATCTCTTAGGTATACTGCTGAAAGTAAAGAAACAAAAAATGTCTTCTTGCTTTTGGGCGGTGCACATACGAAAGAAAAGTTGCCATAAGTACCTATTGGTATTGGATATGTTTCACTTCCTGCTTTAAAATTTCCCATGCTTAATGCTATTGGAGGATATTTAACCTCTTTTCTAGGGTCAATATATGCTTTTTCTTCAATGTATTGCATATATTGTTGCTCTTCATTAGTATAATCTTTTATATTCATTTTGTGTGTGTGTGTTATAATAAAAGGGGAGAAATTAATCTCCCCCTTCAAAACTAAAACAAGTCTCCGTCTGCCGAAACTTCAGCAACTTGAGGTTCTTTCTCTGCATTTACAATCGTTCCATTGTTCCAAACAACCTTGCCATTACCAAGATAATTTCTTTGTGCTTTCGCATCCCTTTCTTCTTGAGTTTGTGAATCAAACATAGAAACATTATTTCCATATTTAGTTTCATCGTTAATTGCAATAGTGAAATTGTAATAAATTCCTTTTTTACCTTTAACGAATTTTTCTTTAGGTAACTTTGTTACATCTAAAGACATTGTAATTAATCCTGCCATAATTTATTGATTTTAATTTAAGTTAATATTTAATCCTTCTTAATCCATTTACCTTCTAGGTCAATAACTGTGTAGTTATGTTCTATCAAAAGTTCTATTGCCTCACTTATAGATTTTGCTTTTATTCTATAGTGGTTGAATATTTGATTTTCAAATGGATGATGGTCCTTTTCTTTGTAAGTATTTTCACCCATTACTTTTAATTTTGGTTAGTCTACTCTCTACTGTCTTTGATACATTGTATTTCTTTTTTATATCATTGACCCTACCTCCCTTTTTAATATAAGCCATTGCTTTAGTAAATTCTGGAGTTCCTTCGTTTAACCATTTAAGGTTTGAAGTATCATGTGTATTAGTTGAATCAGCATCTTTAGTATCATCAATTAACAAGAGACCATTTAAAGCATACTTTCTAGCATAAGAACTAGAACTGCCAAATGACTGAGATATATCCATGCCCTTTTTGTTAATGTCAATACCAGCTTGTGCAACTGACTCAATCTTTCCATCAGTACCATGTAATATCGCTCTAGCTTCTACATAGCATATTCCTGATGGTGTCTCTTTTATTGTATCAGTTAATGTAATTGATAACTCATGTTTACTTAAAAGAGGTTTAACAGCTTCCAAGATATCCTCTTGGTTTCTGTATCTGTACTTACCAAAACTATTGTATTGGTTTTTAGGTGCTTTTAATTCTGTTTGAATTGAAATTACCTTTTGTTCAAAATTCATTTGTTTCATTATTATTGTTTTGTTTTTAACAATATACAACCTTTATTTGATATCTACAAATTTATGTGTACCAACCCCAGTAGTAAGGTCTTCTATTGCTTGTTTATAAAAATTTAATTCTAGGGATTTTTGCATAACTTCTAACTGTAATTCATTTACATAAAAAGCCATTTCGTTTAATTGACTGATAATCGTGTATATATGCTTCTCACTTATTCTACCTTCTCTTAACTTAAGAATAGTGTCTGACAATAAACAAAACTTATCGTAATAATTTATTTCTGTTTTAGTTGGGTTATTTACTATCATTGTAATATTTATATAATTCAGATTTAATTACACTTTTATATTCATTAGGACAATCTTTGTCACATAAATCCATAATGTAATCTTCTAGCTCTATTGTTCTTTGTTTAGATTCTTTTAGCTTATTAACTAAAAACTCTATTCTAACTCTTTGAAATTCTATTAAATCTTTCATCGTTTATTTTTTCTTCAAATATATAGTGAGTAAATAATGTAAACAAGACCTTTAACATTACTTTAACAAAAAAGGAGTGGCTGATTTAACCACTCCTTTTCACACAACACATTTAAACAAAACAAACAGTCTACATTAATTCCAAATGTAGAAAGCTCTCTCTTTAAGGTCATCAGTATCAAAATATACATAATCTTTACCAATACCTATTCTATGCACTCCTTGTTGAACTAATCCTCTAACAAGAGTTAATCTTTTTTTAGTACCTACACATCTTATTTTAACAGCTTTACCAACCCTGTGAGAATTGCTTCTTACTAATCTTAATTTATCTGCATAAGGTCTACTTACATATCCTAAAATTACCTTTATAGTAATTCTATATTTTTTAATTATATTATCTAATAAAACAACTGGTTCTCTCTCCATAAACTTATAACCAGAATTAGGAAGGTCAGGACTATCAAACATATCCCAAGTTAAAAATGATAATCCTTCACAGTTGTTTACTTCCATAATTACTGCAATATAATTATTATTTAACACAATCGCAAGAAAATAAATATTTTATTTTACTTGACTTTATCAATTATTTTTTGTAACTTTGATTTTTAATATACAAATATATGTTCAGGCGAAGTCCCAAACGTAGCCTGAATCATTTGAAGTAAGTTAAGTTATTTGTATACGGGTTAATTATTTCTTTATCTTTTCGTAAGACCTTCCTCCAAAATAAGCTCCTATTACGGTTATAAGAATTAACTTTAATAAATCAATCCAAGAGTCTTTTACGTTAAAGGAGATAATCCCTGCATCAATAAAAACCATAAGTATAGTAGATACAACTAAAAAGATTAATACAAGAGGTCTAACATTCTTACTTAACCAACTATCGCTTGACATATCTGTTTTCCATCTTTCAGTAACATTTTGTTGCATTTCACTTTCAGCCTCAAGAAATACTTTAGCCATTTCATTTTCAAATCTTGCTCTATCTTCTTTAGAAAAAGTGTGTTTAGCTATTATATTACTTATCTTTTCAGCTACGTTTCCTGCCGCTCCTCCAAATATTTTTGCTAGTATTTTCTTCATAATTTAACTTAATGGTAAAATAGTAAATGAGCCAATTAATAACATGATTAAAACCATAAAAAATAGCTCAATTAATCTATTCATCTTTTATATATCTTATCTTCTAGTTTATCTAGTCTTTTTGCTTCTGTTTCAATATGCTGTTCTAAAAACAATATTTTTTGTTTTAATATTTCATTTGATTGTGCAGGAGGAAGTTTCTTTGCTACTTCAATTTCTTGTTTGTTTAATTCTATTTGTTTTGTTAATGTAGAATAAGTCATTGTTAAACTTATAATACCTCCAATAACTAAAATTAACGTCTTTAAATCAAGGTTTAAATCTGGTTTACCATCTCCATCTATGTCTACGTTAACTTTCTTATTTTCTATTCCCATTGTTTAAATTTTATGTGTATTAGTATAAATATTAAATATATTTGCAACTCATCATAATCAAACTCATCTTCAGCTTCGTAATATGAAAAACCTAACAAAGGACCTGTTGAAAATGTTTCTCCAAATCCTATCTTATATTTCATACCTACTATGTTTAAGAGTATTATTAAACCTACTATGTTTAATGATTATATCTCTTTATATTCTTCCTTGGCATCAAAACAAGGACAAACTTTTTTATTTGTAAAATCGTTATGTCCATAAACTGTAGCTTCTGGATATTTTTGTTTTAACACCTTTAATAGTTCTTTTAATGACTCTTTTTGTTTTTCTGTTCTAGTATCAATCCAATTATCCATAGTCCTATTCATACCTCCTATATAACAAACACCTATAGAGTTTCTGTTGTGCCCTTTACAGTGTGCGCCAATTTTTCTTTCTGGTCTAGCTTCTTGAATTTCACCACTAAGAGTAATTACATAATGGTAACCACAGTCAGACCATCCATTTCCAGTAACATGCCACTCTGTTATGTCCTCTACATCAAACTCTTTGTGTTCTGGAGTAGCTGAACAGTGTACTATAAGCTTGTTTATTTTTCTCATAGTTTTATATATTCTTTAGGTTTCTGTGTTTATAAAAATTGGTGTGTATTCACCTAAATATGCATCAGCTATATTGTATGAATAAAATTCACAAGCTTCTGTATAATCCATACCATCTCTTTCCATCATGATGTTTATTATTTTGTCAATATCATATGCAACTACTGAACCTGTGTTTATCCCTTCAGCCATACCAACTATAGCTTTATCAAACCCATCAACAATAAGCGCTTTTGGATTTACTTCACTTATTTCTTCTCTTGTCATAGTTTCTTAGTTTTCATTAATGTATAAACGATAGTACAGACAAGAAGAATTATCTTTAACCATGTCTCAATTTCAGTCATAGTAATTAGAAAAGCCATTGAGTTTAAAGTATAAATCTTCATATCTGCAAAATCCATAATGTTATTCTTTTTCTCCTTTTATTTCTTCGTAAGAACCATCTTCTAAATTGATGTTTATTTTACCATACTTGTCCTCTAGTTCTTTTTTCTCTTTATTACTTTCTTCTTGCAATTGTGCAAAGGCGTGTAATAAGCCGTGCTTCTGTACCTCTAAAGTACCCAAGTCGTGCTTTATAGCAGCAAACTTCTTTTCTGATTCTTTTAATGATTCTAATTCTTCTTTAGTAATTTTTGACATTTTATTAATTTTATGATTAAGATACAAATATACTTATTTACATTTACATTGTTGCTTTAATAAGTCAACTTCTGCTTTTAGTTCTTGTATTGACTTAACTAATAATGGAACTATTTTAGAATAGTCAACACCTTGCATTTCTTCTGCATCTTTATTTCCTGAAACTGCATTTGGTAAAACTTCTTGAAGTTCGTGAGCCATAACTCCATAACTTCTGCTTTCATCTGTTTTCCATTTAAAGTCATATACAGGTATTTTAGAAACCATATCTAAACCTGCAAAGTCTTGTAAATCTTCTTTTAATCTATAATCAGAAGAAGTGTTGTAAGCAACAGATGTTGTTCCAACTTGATTTATTGAACCAATGACACTACTATCTCTAAAAAAGTTAATAAATCCAGAACCATCAACATTTATTGTACTATGTCTTACATTAATACCTCCAGAATAAGTACCTACTCCTGTACTAACTTCAATTTTTCCTGTATTTGTAGTAGATGAGTCACCAATAGTAACATCCCCCCCATCTGTAATACGCATTCTTTCTGTTGCATCATCATTGATTATTAAAGATTGATTACTTATAATTCTCCAAGGTCCATTTGCATCGTTATCATCTAATACTATTTGAGATGCACCAGTTGTTGTGTTTCCAACTTGTAAAGTAACAAAACCTGAATCATTTCTAGGCGAATCTGTTCCTATTCCAAAATCTCCACCTTCATAATAAGCATTTGTATCTTGTTTAAACACAACTCTATTTGTTCCACCAGTTGAACTACCTACCCAAGCATAACCATTATTGTCATCTGAAACTAATTGAGCATTTTGGTCAGTTGTATTTGATTGCACTATCAATCTTGCT
>Ga0181409_1000193_pt1 | contig 24186 bp, 21 predicted proteins | sample 32SPOviralmetaG_FD_130138 | JGI IMG/M metagenome (GOLD analysis project Ga0181409, IMG submission 130138) | Marine viral communities from the oligotrophic San Pedro Time Series (SPOT) site, San Pedro Channel, CA, USA - 32 SPOT_SRF_2012-05-30 | ecosystem: Environmental > Aquatic > Marine > Strait... | reverse complement strand
CATCATTCCATTAACATATCCTACATCACCCATATGCTCCAGTTCTTTAATACCTATATTCAAATTTTGTATGAAATTTTGTATTGACATTGCGTCTTTACACTGCTCATTCAAGAAGAAATTGAGATTAAATTTGTTATTACAATTTGTATTTGTAGAATTATTTATATTTGTTATCTGATTTAATTGAGGTATTAATTCTTGTATTTGCTTCTGATGTTCTTGTTGTTGTTCTTTCATCTGTTCTTTCATATGCTTAAAATGTTGCTCTTGTTGCTCTATCAACAATTTTTTTAATTCTGTTGTTTCTTCTTGCTGCTTTACAATCACATCAATTAGATCAGTATTATTTGTATTTGATATCGGACTGATAACTGTTGCACTTACTATATCAATCGGTACTCCACTACAATTCTGTTTGTGACGATATAGAGATTGTCTGTATCCAAATTCCTTTCCACAAGAACATATATGCTTTAATAAATTATTGGTGTCATTTTTGTCAACATTTGTAAGCTTTATATGTTTTGCTGTAATTATATGTCTATTATATTCACTACAACGACTACATTTAAAGTCACAAGTTTTACAAAAATATTTCGGTGTGTTTTTTGGTGTTTTTTTGTCAACATTTGTAAGCTTTATATGTTTTGCTGTAATTATATGTCTATTATATTCACTATAACGACTACATTTAAAGTCACAAGTTTTACAAAAATATTTCGGTGTGTTTTTTGGTGTTTTTTTGTCAACCATTTATCTAAATTATGTTGACATATTTCTCACGAGTATATTAACTTATTAATTTTGAACTCAGTCACAGATTTTTCACCAAAAATTCACTTTTACAGCATTTCAATCACAATTCAAAATTCCCAAAATTTCCGAAACAAACTATTTTCAAAAAATCATAATTGGACATTTTTAAAAATGTCCAAAAAAAAAATCTCAAAATAGTTTGAAAAAAAATTTCAATAAAAAGAATAAATTGAAACAATATAAAGAAATACACAAAATTGGCGATTTATAATATCAAATAATATTATAATGAGCATATTAAAATATATAGATTTAAAAGTGTTTTTAATGGCGTTCTTATTTGGTCTGTTTGTAGTATACATTTTAATGCCTGATGAAAAGACTGTATATGTGTATCCAACACCTGATAATGTTGATGTAATACAGTATAAAGACAAAGCAAACAATTGTTTTAAAATAGTAGAGGAGGAAGTCGAATGCCCGAATGACAAGGCCGCTATATTAGGAATACCAATGCAATAATTTATATAAGGTTATAATATAGTAAAATATGAATTTTAATAGATTGTTACATAGTGATGGTGGAAAAGTGTTTATTTCAGTATTTTTAGGGTTAGGATTGGCTACAATATTTAGGAAGGTCTGTAAAGATAAGAACTGTATAATTTTTAAAGGACCAGTATTGAGTGATTTTAAGGATGAAATTTATAAACACAATGATAAATGTTATAAATATAATGTAGAATCAAGTAGTTGCGTACCAAATAAAGAAACAGTAATAGTGGGTCAATCAATAGAAGAAAAAAAATTGGAAACATTTTAGATTCGTTTTGTAAGTGAATATTAGGTATTTACAAAATATATAATGAGTAATGTCACGAGAATATCCGATTTACCAACAGGTGGAAATACAGAAAATTTACAAAATGTAATGGTAAAAGAGCAGGCAACAAATTATGTTCCAATAAATGTACATCCAAATCCATATGGAATATCAGATAAGAACCCAATAGAGCACGAACCACCAAATCCAATAAGTACTCAAATTGAGCAACAACCAAAGGTGGATTATACAAATATAGTAGCACAACAGGAGTTACCATCACGTGATATTCCAATGGATAACACGCAATATACACAGGATCCAGAGGTACAAGCAAATTATGTACCACCAGGTCCACCAGATTATTTAAAAAATTATGAATTAGAAGAAAGGAAAAATTTAGAATATGAACAACAACAGCATAGAAAGAAGATGGCGAACAATACAATGGATGAAATACAATTAGCAGTATTTGTAGGATTTTTATTTTTCTTATTTCAAACATCGTTTTTCCGAAAGTTAATATGGAATCATTTTACATGGCTACCAATATTAAATACAGACGGAAATTTAAATGGATATGGAATTTTATTTAAGAGTTCTATTTTTGCTTTATGTTTTTATTTAAGTCAGAAATTAACAGAAGGATTAATGATTATTTAATAGAGATAACTACTAGGTTTTTTATTTTTTTTTAAATTTTTTCTAGTAAAGTTGGTTTTATTTTTCTTTTTGTATGTTGTGTTTGCTTTTTTCTTAGAATCAGGATTATATTTCAAGAACCATAATTTATATTCACTAGAGTTTTTGTTGACATTTTTAAAATCTAAAAATTTGTTAGATTTTTCAGAACGAATATCTTCAATAGTTTTTTGTTTTCCATAGCAGCTGATGGAGAATCTTTTTAATAAGCCTTTTTGAGATAAACGATTGTGTTTTTGAATTTCAAATAAGTATTTGGCCATACACATGAGACGTTTATAATTATAATAAGGTAAATCAGTGTACATAAATGCTAAATAAAAATTTAAGATGGTATCAATGGTAGCTATTTTAATACGTTTGCCTCCAACAAAGATGCTATTATAGTTGTGACAAGCAATAGGTTTATAAAAGAAAGCAATATTATCACCATCAACAGAAACAATATAGTGTTCAGGAATAACTTCATGAATTTCATCATGTTTTTTGATAGTTATATTTTTGAATCCATTATAAATCAAACTTTCACGTAATAAATCAGCGGACTTTTCAGCAGTGTTGGATAAAACATCAAAGTCAGGAGTTTTACGAACAATACTTTTTTTGGATTTCATATATTTGGAGAACATAGAGGCACCATAACCTCCAAAGAATACGACACCTTGTTTGATTAAATTATCGAGAGTGATATTATAAATATCTTCGCCACGTTCTTTAAAAGATTTAATGTCTCTTTGAAAAGGAACATCTTCACATTTAACAGTAGGATCCATAGGATAGTATTTATTTAAAAGAGTAATGCGTTTAACAACTTTTTCCCAGCGACTGACGTCACCCATAGGTCTTGATAATTCTAAATACTTATTCATACGTAAGAAATCAGGTGGACAATAATGAATACCATGAATAATAATGGATTTAGTTTGTACTTTTTTAAATAACAATGAATGTAACTGAGTAATATCAGCAATAGGAATAAAATTAACGAAAACTTTGTAAGTACCAAAATGAACGCCAGCTTTGGCTTCAACTTCTAAATAACCTTGTTTATGATAAATATCAGCCAATTCAATTGCGTCTTCCATAGCATTAGAAGAATAGAAGTCATAATCTGGAATTTCAACTTCTTTATCGTAGAATTGGGCATGTGAAGGTAATATATTATTAATAGCAGTACCTCCATAACAAACTAATTTTTTCTTAGTAAGAAAATCTTCTAATATGTTAATAATTTTTTGAATTTCATCATTATTAACCATTTGTTTTTTACGTATATTATCAGCATTATCAATTGCTTGACGAACAATTGCTAATTCACATTCTTGAAATGACATTTTTTTATCACAGATAGTTTTACTCATATATATTTTATATTATATATGGATATTTATTGTTTGGTAATTCTATTAATATATGAAATACCATTTTCTAAAATAATGAAAGCAGATTTAAAATGATTGAATAATTCATCATATTCTTTTAAATTATTAGATTTATTATAAAAACGGAAGCAGTTGATTTGTGTTGCGTAATTAGTAATTAAATTATATGAAGATGGTTCATTAACAGAATTGCTATCAACGGAAAATTCAGGAACTCCAATACGTATATTATTAGGCTTAACGAGTTCTCCAGTTCCAGAAAATTCAATATCGAAGTGTTTTTTTTCGACAATTTCGTCATATGTGTTAATATTAATGTTCTCTTTATCAGAGTTTCGTTTTGTAATTGAAAAATTAAATTTTAAATAATCAGATAATTCTAAATCAGGATTGTTTTCAACTAATACAACAAGTTTATTTTTAATATCGTTAAAGTTGGATGATTCAGATTCAATATTGTATTTATAAAGATAGTTTTTGAATTTGTGTGTAATTGTAGATGAAACATTATTATAAATATCTGTATTAGGTTGATTATTTTTAATTAAAGGTTTAATACGAAGGTGAATAAAGAGTGGGTCATTAGGATTAGGTGTAGGTTTTGAAAATCCATAAGAAACAATAGTATCACAAATGTCATCTAGTAACATAGTATTTTTAGTTTCGATACCATCATTATTAACACCAGTAACTTTACCAACAAGGGCAGCTCTAGGTTTTTCTGGATCATATAAAATTTCGAAATCTAAAAATCTACATCCACGACCTAATACATATTTAATGGCGTCTTTACTGACATAATTTTGATGGTCAATGGAACTATTATAACTAGATTTGACGATATAATTTTGAATAGGTAAATTAGTATTTCCTTTAAAATTTTCTATTTTAACATTTTTATCAAATATGTGGTCAGGGTCAAAGTTCTCAATGGTATTATATTTTTGATATAAAGTAATAGAAACAATAAATATAATTAATAAAGCAAATAGTATATAATACATATAAAATATAGGAATATAATATATATTCATAATATAACAAATGGCAGGAGGATTATTAAATTTAAAAGCAGAAGGTTCAAATAATATAATTTTAAACGGGAATCCAACAAAGACATTTTTTAAAGTTACATATTCTAAATATACGAATTTCGGTCTTCAGAAATTCAGAATAGATTATGATGGATTACGTGAATTGAGACCAAATGAGGAATCTACATATAACTTTAAAGTACCAAGATATGCAGATTTATTAATGGATACATATCTTGTAGTAACTTTACCTGATATATGGAGTCCAATATATCACCCAACATTAGATAATACATCAACTGGACAAGCAAATAGTGGTACAAATCAACGTTGGGCACCATATGATTTTAAGTGGATAAAAAATATAGGGACACATATGATAAAAGAGATAGTTTTAACATGTGGATCAACAACAATACAACGATATACAGGTGAATATTTGGCTGGTGTTGTAGAAAGAGATTTTACAGAGGAAAAGAAGAAATTATTTAATCATATGACAGGTAACATATCAGAGTTAAATGATCCATCAAATACAGAAGGAAGAATAAATACATATCCATCAGCATTTTATACAACATCGACAGTCGGTTCTGAGCCGTCAATTAGAGGTAGAAATTTATATATACCAATAAATACATGGTTTACACTAGACAATCGCTGTGCTTTTCCATTAGTAGCATTACAATATAATCAATTACAAATATCTGTTACTTTAAGATCAATAAGTGAATTATTTCAAGTGAGAGATATATTTGATAACGAATATGATCGTCCGTATGTAAAACCAGAATTCAATGAAGCTAGATTTCAAATGTATAGATTTTTACAAAGTCCACCACATATAGATTTATCACCAGAGAATTATGGAAATAAAACAAATACATGGAATGCTGATGTACATTTAATAAGTACATATTGTTTTTTATCAACAGAAGAAGCAAAGAAGTTCGCAATGGAGGACCAAGCGTTTTTAATAAAAGATGTTATAGAACACAAATTTGAAAATGTAACAGGATCAAAGAAGTTAAAAATAATGTCAAGTGGGATGGTGTCAAGTTGGATGTGGTATTTACAAAGAAATGATGTAGGTATGAGAAATGAATGGTCGAATTATACAAATTGGCCGTATAGTAATAAACCAGGAGATGTGTTATTTGCTCCAACAGATATATCAAATGTAATTCAAGATTTAGTTTTACCAGGGAATCCGAATTATACAGGTCCATTTATTGATCCATTAGATTCTAGAAATACAGGTATTTACATCACAGGTAATTTTTTAACAGTGAATCGTAAAGAAATATTGGAAACAATGGGTATAATGATAAATGGTGATTATCGCGAAAGTATGTTAACAAGAGGTGTATTTGATTATATAGAGAAATATACAAGGACTCCAGGGTTTGCTAATGAAGGTTTATATTGTTATAATTTTTGTTTAAATACTGATCCTCGTGAATATCAACCATCAGGGGCTTTAAATATGAGTAAATTTAAGAACATAGAAATAGAGTTAACGACACATATTCCAGATATAGATTTAGTAAATTCTAATTTTGATGTGGTATGTAATGACAGTGGAGAACCAATAGGTGTGCGTAAAATGAGTCATCAGGTATTTGATTATGCATTTAATTTTGTTTTATATGAAGAGCGTTATAATGTATTATCTTTTATAGGTGGAAATTGTGGAATGATGTATGCTCGTTAATGCAAATGATTTTTTACCTCATTATATTATAATATAATAATATAATGACAGAAACAATTTGGAAAGACAATAATATTAAAGAAGGATTTACAGATAAAGAAAAAATAGATGATATGCATACTAAAAATATAATAAATAAATTAAAAAAATTAAAAGAGAAGAAGAAACACGAGAACTTCGCAAATATAAAACCATTAGAAAGCATATATGATACATTAAAACCTAACAAAAAGGAGAAAAAAAAATCAAAAGACAAGTCAAAACCTTTAAGAGAAGGGTTAGACAATGGTTTGTTAAATGGAGTACCTCCTTTTGGTTTAGATGATGATGATTATGATGGTCAAGATAATGTAGACGACGAGAAGGAAGATATTAATCCATATAAGGAGACCTTGGACGCGTTAAAAATAGGTGTAAGAGCATTTTTTGATTTTTTAGAATTAATTTTTTATAGTTTATCTATTTTAATTTATTTGATATTTAGTGGTGAAGGAAAAGCCGAAAGATATGAAAGTATATTTGCAGGTTATGAATGGAGAAGTAAATTTAATAAAGAAGAAGAGGAAGATATAGATTTAATATTTTCATATTTTTCATGGTCGGTTTGTATTATGATGTCTAGTATATTGACTTATGGTCTATATTTATACATGTTTTATACTGAATCAAAGCCAACAGGAGATGATATAAAATTAAATGTACCAGATGAAGGAAATCGAGCATCATTTTGTTCATGGGATTACCTTACTCCATTCTTTACACTCGATTATAATAAATTTACCCAATTTTATAAAGATAAGATTTATAAAGATTTAAAAGTTCCTGGAGAATCAGGTCAAATTGAATTATTATTAGCAACATGTACAAGAGCAATATGGTATTTTGTGTTTATAATATTTCAAGATTCAGTATTTGTTATCTCAATTATAAATGAGCTGTTAATGGTAAAAATACCTAGTTGGGTTAGAATATCACAAAAATTTGTTGGTGAAAATAGTATTTTCAAAATATCAAATTCATTTATATTCTTTTTATTAGCACTATTATGTTCATCATTTTTGTATAGTTTTGGTGGTTCCATTAAGAGTTTATTTGTAGATGGTATATTAGGAGAATTTGATTTTACTTCTAGTGGGTTTATTGGAATGTTTATTATGTTATTAATAGTAGTACCATCGATTTTCAAATATGTAATGTCTTTTGTAGAAACATACGATATATTCCCTCCACAAAAGAAAAGTGATGGTGGCTTATTTGGAACAAAATTATTTGAGAATTTCAGAGATATGAGTTTAGATGAAACTAAAGCTGATCTTAAATCATCAGATAAAGCAACTCGAGAAAAAGCAAAAAATACAGTAAAGACAGATGATAAGAAAAGTTTACAAGAAATGGCTTTAGCAGCAGGTAAGTCATATGTAGATACAAATGGATATATATTATTAAATTTTGTTGAAAAAACGTTATGGGGAGTGTATAGTTTTAATATTGCTTTAAAATTTATTTATAATTTCTTTAGATTTGTAGTTGGAATCCTATTTAGTACTATTATTGCTCCTCTTTACATAATATTGTACGTAATAGTATTTATAGTAATAAATCCATTTTTAGCATTAGCTGGAAATTATAATAGAATTATTAATAATATAGATACACACAGAGACCTAGATGAGGATGAATTTTATAATTTGTTTTTTATAAATAGTGAAAACGGAAAAAAATCTGACATTGAAAGAGGAGAAATTGCTCGTGTAGTTGAAAAGAGATATAGTGATGGCTATATTGGAATGATTGAAAAATGTTTTGATTTCTTAAACAATATGATGAAAAATATGTTCATACCAATATTTTTATTGATGTTTATATTTTTATTATCATATGCAAGTGCTGATGTTGGATTAAACGCAAATAATTCTACATTAAGAAAAACATTAACACCTATTTTAAGTGCTGCTAGCGGAATTATATTTGTCTGGTATTTATATAAATTATATAAATTATCTACATTAGAAGGAGGACGTATTAAAAGATTTTTGAGAGACTTCTTAGGTGTAAAATTAGAAGCAGGTCAGGAAATTAATGAACTAGAAAAAATATTTATTGAAGCAAAGAATTCTTATCCATTTTATGAAGATGAAAGATGGAAAAAGATATATGATAAATTTCAAGAATTAATTTCAAATAATAAAGATTTTAAAGACTTGAAATATGAAAAACAATCAGAAGATAAAAATTTTATGGGACAAAACATAGAAAATATAAGAAATATGACTATAGATTATTGGAAACAAGGAATATATAGATATTTATTAGCAAAACATCATGATTATATTCCATTATTAAATATATATAAAAACGCAAGTAAAGACCATTCAATAAATGTTTTATTTTCAAAAAGAGATTGCGCACCTCAAACAAAAGAAAATAAATAATTCGTAAAATACATATAAAATAAAAGAAACATTATATGTATATATGAGTAAAAAATATCATCCATTTGTTTCAGTATGTACACCAACATTTAATAGACGTCCTTTTATAGAGAATATGATAAACTGCTATAAAAATCAGACATATCCAAAAAATAGAATGGAGTGGATTATTGTGGATGATGGAACGGATCCAATACAAGATATTTTAGCGAAAGAAAAAATACAAAATGTACAATATTTTTACGTAGATAAAATGAACTTAGGAGGGAAACGAAATTTTATGCATACAAAAGCAAAAGGTTCAATTATTGTTTATATGGACGATGATGATTATTATCCTCCAGACAGAGTATCACATGCTGTAGATAAATTAACAGAGAATCCTCAAGCACTATGTGCTGGATCAAGCGAAATTTATATTTACTTTAAAGGTTTGAAAAGAATGGTCCAGTTTGGTCCATATGGACCAAATCATGCTACAGCAGGTACATTCGCATTTAAAAAAGAGTTATTAAATCAAACAAAATATGATGATGATGCTGCGATAGCAGAAGAGCGAGCATTTTTGAAAGAATATACTGTTCCATTTGTACAATTAGATCCAATGAAAACAATATTAGTATTTTCACATGAGCATAATACATTTGATAAGAGAGAATTATTAAAAGAACCACATCCACAATTTGTAAAAGATTCATCAAAAACTGTAGATGAATTTATACGTTTCTCAAAAGAAGACCCAGTTAAAAAGTTTTTTATGGAGGATATTGATGAATTGTTAGAAAAATATGATTTTGGATTACCAAAGCACAAACCAGAAGTTATTAAACAAACCGCAGAAATAAAAGAAAAACGTGAGAAAATGAAAGTGGAATATGAAGAAAAAATGAAACATGAACCAACAGGTATTTGTATGGATATTTCTGGTAATGGTGAACAAAAGAACTTAACTAAATTGGAAATAGTACAAGTTATTCAACAACAGCAGCAAAATATTCAAGCAATGCGTGAACACATACAAAAGAATCCTACAGTAACAATGCAAAGAGATAATGGAGAAGTACTTTCACTAACATCTCAACAAATGTTGGAAATAATTCAACAACATCAACAAAGGACTGCTCAATTAACAGGTGAATTACAAAATTTAAAACAAGAATTTGAAAAAATAAATAAAGAGAAAGAAGAATTAAAAGCAACACATACAAAAACATCTGAAGAATTAGCTACATTGAAAAATGAAACACAAGGAATGACACAAACTGTATTCTTTGATATGGAAAATAAATATAATACATTGTGTATACAACACAAAGAATTAGAATTAAAGTGTTTGAAATTAGAAAAATCAGATAAAATAGTAAATCCTATAACAACACCAAATATACCAATCACAGTTGATAATGAAAATTAGATATCTATATTAGTTTTATCTTCTAATGAAATATTTTTGTCCAAGTATCGATATATCCGTTTAATATCCAAACGACATATATCATATTCATCCAGTAATTTGGTTACCTTAGATATGTTTTCAGTTAAATTCATATTAGGATATAAGTATCGTATTTCCTGAAAGAAACAAATAACATCTCGCTTATCCATGTTTAATTTTTGACATAAGCTGATTATAAAATTATTATTATTATATTCTGAAGAGTATTTGGTTAATACTTTTGTAAATCTAATTTCTTGTGAGTTAGCATCCTGAATTTCTTGATGAAAAAGTTTATTATTATAAAAAACTTTCATAAGAGAACTCATTTCATTAAATTGCCATATTTGATGTTGAAAAGTTATACGATCAATATAATCCGAATAACAAATATTGTCCAAAATTTTTAAATAAAGATTCAAATATTTATTATTGTTTTTGAAATGGTCAATTACATTTTCATGCCATAATAAAGCAACAATAGTTCGTTCTGTTTCATTCATAATTTCATTATGTTGTTCCATTTTCATGTCATTACAAAACATATAATTAGTAATTTCTTTAACATCATCATTATAATTTTTTGTTTGAAATATTTTTGAAAAGGTTTCTTCATTAAGGATGTTTTTATTTTTTTCATATAAATCTTTAAAGAAATACATTTTACGTAAGTCACCTTGAATATATTTATTAGCAATTTCTTTCATGTTTTTATTTAGTTTTTTATATGAAGGTAAAATAATATTTAAACATTGTTCTATTTGTAGTTTTTCAGGTGTTTTTAATTGAAAAACATTACATACTTTCATAAGTTCTTTTATTTTCTTATCCATAAAATAATTTCCAATACAAATAATTGGAATATTAGTTTTGTGTTCAGTCTTTTGTTTTTTTGTTTTTTTTTGACGAATAAGTGTAATTAATGATGTAATTCCACCTTTATCACCACTATTCATACCATCAATTTCATCCATAATAATAACTATTTTTCGTTTTTTTTTACGCATCATATCAGCAACATTTACATTAGAAAGGTGGTCACTTGTTAATGATTCAATTAGATTTTTATTTCTCACATCACCAGCATCATATTTAATAATATCGAAATCTATTTCACGTAATATCTGTTCTACAAAATAAGTTTTACCACATCCAGGAGAACCATAAATATACAAGCCCTTTTTATTTTCTATATTTTCATCCAGTTTATCAAAATTGAGAACATGTTCTTTTATAGAATTAGCAATATTTTGTCGTTCCAATATTTTTGTAAAAGAAAGCATTATTATTATAATTAGAAAGTTTTTTTTTATACATTATTTAAACGAATGTATAAAATATTAATTAATTAACGTCCAAAAGCACTGAAGTCACTAGTAAGTGGAATAAAATTTAACTGTTTTTCAGGTAAGGCACCATAGTAATTATAAACATCAGGTTGTTGTGTACCATTATCAGTATAAGCAGTTCTTTGTGTTACACCAATATTTGCTCCAGTTGTATTACCAGTTACTTGAGGGTTTGATGTTCCAGGTTGAGTAGGACCAGTACCAAGATTTTTAATACCACCATAAATATCACTTGTAAGTGATTTAGCACCCCCATATAAGTCACCAACTATACCAGTGGTAGTTCCATATACATCACCAGCAATATCTTTGGTAGTTCCATATACTTCACCAGCAACATCTTTGGATGCTCCATATACATCACCAACAGCACCTTTTGTTCCACTGTATACATCTCTAGTAACACCACCGATTGTACTATCTGCTATATCAACAGCAGTTGTTGCTGTATCTTTAATTACTTTACCAGTAGTATCAATAGTATTTGTAATTACATTACCAGTTTCATCTACAACTTGTGATATAGCATTTTTCTTAGTTTTTTTTTCTTCAGCGAGAGTTGTACCGTTTTCAGAACGTGTTCCGGAACCACCACTACCGCCACAATCTGTACATACACCACCACCTTTACAGTTATTAACACAATTAGGACATGTTGGGCAAACAGGTGGTACAACTTGTGTTTTTAAAATGTAACGATCATCAGTGGTTTCATCAGGATTTATAATATGATCGATTTCTTTATCAATTAAATCACCTACTTTTGTAAGAATACGGTCATATATTTTATCACCTACACTTTGTTTATGAGTATGACCTGGAACATTACCATCTGGAACACTTGGGTCATATGTCATTTCTTTGACAGCGTCTTCTATTTTATTTAAAGGTTGAGCGACAATATAATTGCGAGATACAATTTTCTCTAATTTATTATCAGCATTTGTTTTTTCAACAAGTTGTAATACAGTTATGTTAATGTAATTCATATAATATGAAAAAAGGATAAGAGCATTATTGTGAATTGTATACCAAGATTGTAAATTATCTAATTTTGTTAATTTAACAGCGTTTTTAACTTCTTCTTTTTTATAATTTAAAACACTTGGAGCAGTTTCTGCGTTATTAAGTAAAACTAAATTACCCATTTCTTTATCAAATGCTAATGTATTTTCAATTAATCTATCTAATTTAATATCATTATCATATTGGGTTAAAACAGTAACACCAGTTGTACTAGTTAATTTGTTTGATTCTTGTACGGCAGTTAATGATGTAGTGTCAATATCATTGAAACCTCCTTTGTCTACAGCAATGAATTGTGGTGTACAGTTGCAACATTTATTTGTTCCATCATTGCTATCAATATAACCTCTACCTGAAGGGCAATCATCATTATATTTGTTACAAGATTCTTGAACATTAGGGTTAGTAGTATCTGGTTTACAATCTGTAGGATCGACTGTAAATGATGAACTATTAATTAATTTAATACTTTGATTATTTTCATTATTGTATTCATATCCAAAGATGTATATACTTGTATTTTTACCTAAAGCATTATAGAAAATTTCATATTTAGGTTTAGAATTGTCATTACCGTCAATTCCTTCCATAAGTTCAAAATTTTCATCACTTGCTGGTTCAGCAGCTGGTTCAACAGGTTCAGAATCTTCAATAGGATCTGATGCGGGTACTTCATCAACAACAGTTTCTTGACTATCAAGAATTGTATAATTAAGACTTATTCCATCTGTACTATCTAATGTATCTTTATAAGCATTTAATGTATTGCGAGTTTGACCATGTAAAATACTAGCATTTCCATGTCTTTCCATTATACTTACATCTGTGTTGTTATCTATTATTAATGTACCATTAGCTTCGTCAAAATATATATTGTCATGTAATTGTTTAACTTCAACATCATAATATTGGTCTAATTTGGTAGTTGTTCCAAAGCCTTCTACATTGGTAGTTTTATACATAAAGAAGGAAATTACTAAAACCACAACAATAATGGCAAGTAAAATCCACGGTGTTAATTTGTATATCAACTTCATTTTATAATATATTATATTCTTATAAAAAAAACTGTAACAGTAAAATTGAATAAATAAAAAATAATGTTATATTAACAAAATGCTTGAAAAGTATTATAATACCAATGATTATGATTATGAAATATGTATTGATGAAGTTGGACGTGGTTGTTTATTTGGAGACGTAGTAATAGCAAGTAGTATATTGCCTAAACCTTGTGAGTTTTCTTGTGAAAACATAAAAGATAGCAAGAAATTTACTAGTAAACCAAAGTTGTTTCGTGAAGCAGAACATATAAAAGAAAACATGTTACATTATCATATAGCATCAATAGGACCGAATATTATAGATGAAATAAATATTCTTCAAGCGGTAATGGAGGGTATGCATCAATGTGCGCATAGATCAATAGATTTCCTAAAACAAATAAATCCAGAGTTGGATTTACAACGAGTTCTTTTGCTTATAGATGGTAACTATTTTAAGCCATTTTATTACAATAATAGAATAATTCCATTTGTTACTGTAAAACAAGGTGATGGTAAATATGTAGGTATAGCCGCCGCAAGTATATTAGCAAAAGCTCATCGTGATAATTATATATATGATTTGTGTGAACAAGAACCTAAATTACACGAATATTATCATTTAAAAGGTAATGTAGGGTATGCAGCAAAAGTCCATCGTGAAGGAATAATGCAATATGGAATAACCAAATATCATCGAAAGACTTTTGGAGAATTGTGTAGAAGAAGTGAATTAAATGATTTATAGATATTGATATAAAGATTTAGTATGTAACAGTGTATAATATGTCATTATTTATAGATAAATATATGGTGGCGATAGAGAGCAATGATTTTGAAAACTTAAAATCATTGATAAACAACGGTAATTATGAACCCGCATTAATAAAAATACTTCCTTTTTTATTGGAGAAAATGATACAACACAAAGAATCTTCATTAGAAATTTGTGAATTAATCCTTCAAAAAATGAACGTATATGCAATGCCTATGTACAAACAGACGATTTACAATAGTTTTGCTTCTTTAAAATGGCAGATCAAAGTAGGCGCATTAAGTGTATTAGGTAAATTCGCAAAATATCAAAGTGATGTAGTGAAACAACATTTACCTGATATGATATTGAATCTTATTCAAATGTCTTCAGAGGTTAAACCACAAGTAAAACAACAAACAAAGGTATGTTTTCAAGAATTATGTTCAGTAATTGATAATGTAGACATATTAAAAATTATTCCAATAACAATAGATGCATATATGGAACCTATGAAATATACAGATAAGGCTTTGGATGAATTAGTAGCAACAAGTTTTATCAATGAAGTAGATAGTTCAACATTAGGTTTATTAGTTCCAATATTGATTCGCGGAATGCGTGAAAAGAAAGTTGCTTCTAAACGTAGAGCAGCATTGGTAATTGGAAACATGTGTAAATTAGTAAATGACCCACGTACAGCTGCTGAATTTTATTCTATATTAAAACCAGTATTAGAACGTGGTATTGATGAGATAGCAATAGAGGAGGTGCGTAATGTATGTTCAAAATCTCTAGAAACATTAGAACGCGTAGCAAGTGAGGCAAGTGAAATTAGTGATAATATTATAAAAGAAAATGAATTATATGATTTAATAAAATTAGATACAAAAAGTACTGATGACGATTTAATTAGTTTAAGTTCTAGTTGTTGTAATGGTATTGTATTACAAAATAATCGTTCATATGAAGCATGGACACAATGTATTCGTCCATACTTTTCAGACTTGGAAAATATTGATGATATTGTAAAAAGTATTTATGACAAAGCTACATTAAATATGACACCAGATAAAGTTGATCCAGAAGATGAGGAAGAAGATTTATGTAACGCACAATTTTCATTAGCTTATGGAACTCGTGTATTATTACATCAAACACCATTCAGAGTGAAGATTGGACGTAAATATGGATTAGTAGGACCAAATGGAGCAGGTAAATCAACATTAATGAAGTCAATTGCTGGAGGTAATTTACAAGGTTTTCCTACAGAATTAATAACAGTTTATGTTGAATGTGAAATTATTGGTGAAAAAGCTGATATGAGTGTTTTAGAATATATTATGACAGATGAAAAAGTAAAACAACAAGGATGTAGTGAAGAATCTGTTTGTGAAATGTTAACGTCTATGGGATTTGGAGTATCGAGAACAGCAGCTGCTATAGATGCTGGTGTAAGTACATTATCAGGTGGTTGGCGTATGAAGTTAGCATTATCGAGAGCGATGCTTTTAAATCCAGATATGTTATTGCTTGATGAACCTACAAATCATTTGGATCAGTTTGCGGTAAAATGGTTAACCGATTATATAATTGATTTAAAAAAATGTACTTGTCTTGTGGTTTCACACGATACCAAATTCTTAGATAATGTATGTACTAACATTATTCATTACGAGAATTTGAAACTTAAAACTTATAAAGGTAATTTGAGTGATTTTGTAAAGCAAAAACCAGAAGCAAAAGCATATTATGAATTATCCTCTGATTTAGTCGCATTTAAATTTCCAGATCCAGGACTTTTAGAAGGTGTAAAATCATTAACAAAAGCAGTTTTAAAAACACGTAATATTTATTTTCAATATCCTACAGCACCTCATCCACAATTAATTGATGTTTCCATTCAATGTTCATTGGCGTCACGTGTAGCTGTTGTAGGTGTCAATGGTGCTGGTAAATCAACATTAGTGAAATTAATGGTAGGTGAAATTGAACCAGATCAAGGTAACATTGAAAAACATCCAAATTTACGTGTAGCATATGTAGCTCAACATGCATTTGCTCATATTGAAGATCACTTAGATAAAACTCCAGTCGAATATATTATGTGGCGTTACAGAGGTGGTTTTGATAAAGAGATGGTTCAGAAAGATTCAGTAACAATGACAGATGAAGAAATGGAAGCAGTACGTGCTAAGGCAAAGGAAGAAAAAACAGGAATAATTGAAGAAATTAAAGCTAGAAGAACAGGAAAACGTGAACACGAATATGAAGTAATATGGGAAGGTCTTGGTCGTGAAGATTCATGGCATACACGAACCGAATTATTAAAAATGGGTTACAAGAAAATGTTAGATGAAAAAGATGAACAAATTGCTATGGAATCAATGCTTGGTCAACGTAAATTAACCACTGGAGAAATCCAAAAACATTTCGATGGTTTTGGTTTAGAACCACAATTTGCTCAACATACTCGTATGGGTGCCTTATCAGGTGGTCAAAAAGTAAAAGTTGTATTAGGTGCTGGTTTATGGAATTTACCACATATCATTATTTTGGATGAGCCTACTAACTTTTTAGATCGTGATTCATTAGGTGCTTTAGCAAGTGCAATTAAAGAATTTAAAGGTGGTATATTTATGATTTCACATAATGCTGAATTTTATGAAGCGCTTTGTCCTGAAAAGTGGATTTTAGAATCAGGAAGATTAACGGTAATGGGAGCTGAATGGATGGAAGAAGTAGAAAAAGCACGTAAAAAAGCAGAAAAATTAGCAAAACGCCAATTAAATTTTAAAGAAGAGGAAGAACAGAAAGATGCCTTAGGAAATACTATTGTAAAACAAGAGACAAATGAACCTCAAGAATTATCTCGCGCTGATAGAAAAAGATTAATGAAACAACGAAAAGATATGATAAAAAATGGAGAAGATACTTATGAAATAGATTTAAAATTAGGATTAGAATAACAAATTAATTCTACCAAATATCATGTTCGATATCATCATATTCACCATATTTGATTTTATTGTATTGAGGATTATTTTCAATAACTAAATGATATTCCTCACTAGCATAATCGCCATTATACTCTTTAATTTCATATTCAAAACAATGTGAACAATCTTTTCTTTTATAAATTTTATATTGTCCATTATCTGGACAATTTGCGCATTCACAATTTGGATATATATATTTTTCAAAAGCCTTTTCATCATCAATCATTTTTTTATCATATAATTTATCATAATATTTATCTAATGCAATACGTATATTTTCATTCACAGGTAAATATTGCTGTATTTTGTTTAATAATTGTTGTGGAAGTTTGTCGTGGATAATATCAACTGGAGTATTCATTATAAGTTTTTTATTTAATATCTAGATATTTTTGTATATTCAATCAATTTTAAGCGAAGAAATATATAAAAATATATACCTTTGTAATATAAAAGATGAACAAATCATTTTTTATATTTTTGATATATGCTTTTCAAGTAATTGCTAATACTGCTTATACATGTAATAAAGTGATATTGACTAATTTTAAAAACAATAACGAATTTATTGATTGCTTTAAAGATAGTTCTTTCTTTGAAAGATATTTAGAATATGTTAAAGGAGATGAAGTAGAATTTATACCACCAATAAACAAATTTACGAAGGCTATGAATTTTCCTCAAACAATTCAATATAGAGCAATTCCAGATATTCCATATGTTCCTTCATTCATGCTGTTAAAAATAAATATTCAACATAAATGGAAACGTGATGAAAATAAATTTATTGGAAATGTATCAACCAAATATATTACTTTTAATGTCAATTTGTCTACATCAGAACATGACAAAAAAATATTTATGAAGTTAGAAGGTGAAATAATTGAAAAAATGTCTATTGTTCCAAATAATGCAATGGATTTATTACTAGACCAATTTTCTGGTATTTTCCAAGACATTATGAAAAAAAAGAATAAATAAAGTAATTTTTATATTTCTATTTTAGTTTTTTCTTTATACGGATATCATTTGTATGACCACATTTTTTTTTTCTACAATTTTTTGCTTTAGGTGGTAATCTAGCATAGCATTTACGACATATCATTTTATCACAGTTATTAGCCTTAGCCAAAGCAGCTAGAGTAGGATCATATACCATAGTTTATATGATACTATTATATATTTATTTTAATTTTTTTAATTAGTAATATTATTATTATTATTATTTTTATTTTTATAATCTGTAACTCTATTATCAATTTCAGTTTTTATCTTCTCTAGATTATTCATTTCATTGATAATAGTTAATTTGTCTGTTAAATCAGTAAGTTTATTATTTAATTCTGACATTGTTTCTAATAAATCTTCTTCTTCCATAAATCTATTTTTAAAATAACTAATCAAGTACTCAGAAGCTTTTGTAAATTCAATATTTGGATTATTTAAATCAACTACATTGATAATATTTAAAATATATTCTAGATTTTCGATACATTGTTTATATTTTAAAATATCATTAATCTCTTCTTCATCTGTACAATCTTCTAATGCCTTAGATAAATCGTCTTGTGCCCCATCATAATCAAATAGTTTAAGAATTATTTCATAAATATTTTTTGTATCAATTCTAAATTCTGATTCATTATTTAACATATTAGAATTGTTATTATAAGTATTGTAATAACTTTTCAATAAATTTAATACTTCTGTATCATCTTCTTCAAGATAATTAGGATTATCATTTAATCTCATTTTGATAACTTCGTATTTTTCACTCAACATAATAATTATATTTTAATAATAGTTGTAATTGATATCTATAATCAATTTTTGATATTACTTTTTTATCTATAGTTTTTATAATGAATATTAAGAATTATTTATTAATATCTGCACTTGTCGTTTCTATTGATGCCGTTTATTTAAAAATGGTATCTAATCATTTTGATTTACAAATAAAAAAAATACAAGGTTCTTCACTTCAATTGTCTATGATTCCAACGTTCTTATCTTATTTACTTATTACCTTAGGTATTTATTTCTTCATTGTTGAAAAACATTTTTCTTTGACAGATATGTTTATTTTAGGTGTGTTTACTTATGGAATTTATGAACTCACCAATAAAGCACTCTTTAATAAATGGATGTGGAAAACTGTTCTTATTGATGGTATTTGGGGCGGTATCTTATTTAGTTTAGTACATTATATTTATCATCTTATTATTTAAGGTTAAAGATTTCAAGTTTTCATAAAAAAACATGTAAATTATTTTGTTTGTTTTTTGTTTTTAATCATAATATTCAGTATCACTATTAGTATATTCATCATTATAATCTTCAATGCGTCTTAATAAACCTTCTTCACGTGTTAAATAATCTTGCTCCCATTTATCTACAATAGCATAATCATCCAATTCACCAGTTTCTTCATAATATTGTTGAGATTGTAATGTTCTAATTTTATCTTGTTTTATACAATATTCATAATATTTATTCATATTATTTTTAATAATGTCTTCATTTTGAAGGCGAATTTCATTTTGTGTAAATGTTTTAGACCAACTGTCATACCAATCCTTACCATTGCGACTATATTGAACTTTATGAGGGACAATTATAGTAGAAGCACCTTTATTTAGATTTTTATATGTAAGTCTTTCTTTTTCATTTTTATTTGTTCTTAACATTCTAGGACCAATCCAAATATTATCATTCCAATATTTAGGGTCTTTTTCATTAATACCTACCGGTTCTTGTTTCAAATCATTTTCTATTTGATTTAGAATAATGGATTTCCATTTAATATCAGCTACATCTGGAATACTATTATCAACTTCTGGAACAATTACAATAGGTTGTTGTAATTCAGGTTTATAATATTCTCTTTCAGATGATTTATATGTTTGATAGTTATTGTTATAATTATTGTTGTTGTTATAATTATTGTTGTTGTTATAATTATTGTTGTTTTTATTTTTATTTTTATTTTTATTTTTCCTATCAGACATTTTTTTTACATCTTTTCTACTTATACTTTCACCACGTTTCCAAGTTTGAGACATTTTGTATTTTATTGTTTTTAATATACTAAGTTATATAAAAAACAAATCAATTTTTTATATAAATATAATATAACTAATAAATGTCTTTTACACGATTTAATTATGATGAAAGTCGCACTAAAAAACAGTTGGAAGAATCCACATTTTCAGGAAGATATATGTTAAATACACCTGGTCCAGGAAGTAATCTACCATTTATGGAAGATAGTCATATAAGATTACAAAAATGGGGTGCTAATGCTCATATGGAAGGAGCAAATATCGAAAGTGATTTAAAAGGTTTAACACGTTCATATAATAGAGATCATATAGATTTCAATGATTATAAAAAATATAATGTAGTATCACAACCATTATCATATAGTAAGCAAGAATCTTTTGTAGAAGAAAGTCGATTAAGTCATCCAGCATGGGAAACTTTAGATAAAGAATTAGATAATTGGGAATTTCCATTATCAGATCCACAAAAACATATTTCATCTCAAGAACAAATATCATCTTCAAGAATAATAACAAAGGATGAATACAAAGATACAAAATATAATTTTGAACCATTACTTCCTAGTTCAAAAGGAGGTGAATGTTCTCAGTTAAACGGTTATAATAATCGCGATTGTTTATTCGAGCAATCAAAATAATCATATAATATATTATATGAACTTCGAGGAAATTAAGGAACATGACGAGAAGTGTTATTATGAAGTAAATAAAAGAGATTTATTTACAGATTTTAAAGAATATAATAAAGCATTTAAGAATATTAAAAATAATATTAATAAACAAATAGAAAAACTAGTAAATAGATTAGGTGAACTAAAACGTAATAAAGTTGTAATTTTATCAGGATTTCCTGGTTCTGGTAAATCTACCATTACAGAAGGTTTAAAAAATTTAGATTATAAAGTATTAAGTTTAGATGATAAGATAAAAGATTACAAAGAACTTGTAAAAAAAACGCAATATTATATCAAACGCAAAACAACTAACAATATAGTTTTAGATGGTACATTTTTAAAGCAAGAACAAATAGATATGTTTAAATGGGTAAACGATGTAGTGAATTATGATTTAATTACAATACATATAGATATTCCTGTAGAATATGCTTATTTTAATAATATTAAAAGATGTTTAGATAAGCGAAATAAACGTACGGCTCTTCCATTTAGAGTATATAAACAAATGGATGGTACAAAAACAGTAAAAATTGCTGAAAATGATACGTATGTAATTAAATATGAATAGAATATTAGCATAAAAATATATAATTATTTTATATAACTAATATAATTATATGGAAGCTATAGTCCCATTATTCGCTTTAGGTTCTCTATACGTTGTAAATCAAAAACAAAAATCAAAGAAAGAAGGATTTAATAGTATTAACCTACCAAATGTTAGTATTCCCGACAAAAATTATAATAATGAAGTAGAAAATGTTTTATCTAATGAAACAGACAATACTACAAAATTATCTACAGTAAATAAGTACAAAGGAGAAGGGTCAGGTGTTTATACAGATAAATATTTTGACAATTCTGGATATAAATCAGCACAAAATATTGATAACCAATATACATCCCTTACTGGTGAAAATGTAAACGGTTCATATTTTGAACATAATAATATGGTTCCATTTTTTGGAAGTAATTTACGATCCGCGGTTCTCGACGAGAATGTAAATGAATCTATTTTAGATAATTATACAGGTTCAGGATCACAAGATGTAATTAAGCAAGAACAAGCACCTTTATTTGAACCATCAGAGAACTACAATTGGGCATATGGTGCCCCTAATAAAAATGATTTTTATCAATCACGTGTAAATCCAAGTCATCGTAATGCAAATGTAAATCCATTTAAACAAGAAAGTGTCGCTCCAGGTTTAGGTTTAGGATATGGAACAGAAGGTGGCGATGGTTTTAATTCAGGTATGATGAATCGCGAACAGTGGATGTCAAAAACAGTAGATCAATTACGTACTGAAAATAATCCAAAACCAGGTGGTCATAGTTTAATTGGTCATGAAGGTCCAGCTATTTCTGCTATAAAAAAAGTAGGTGTAGAAGGAAAATTTGAAAAAAATAGACCAGATCGTCATTATGAAAATGATAAAGACCGTTGGTTAACAACAGGAGGTCTTGAAAAAGGTGCTACATCACGCGCAGAACAAATAGATAGATTTACAAATCGTAAAGAAGTAGGTCGTCAATATGAAGGAACTGCCGGTCATTACAATAGTGGTGAATATATACCAGGAAAACATCAAGAACCAAAAACTATTGAATTAGGAGCAAAACCATTAGGTGTAGCAAAAGCTATTGATAAGAATAGTCCTACTGAAGGAGATTATGGGTATAGTGGTAAAAAAGCATATCCAAATAATCGTTCAATTAATAATGAAACCAATTATTTCGGTGGATTAGGGTATTCAGTCGGAGCAGCAATAGCACCTTTATTAGATGTTTTAAGACCATCACGTAAAGAAAATACAATAGGCAGTTTACGTCCATATCAAAACGCAAAGACACATGTTCCAGAGAGTTATATGTATGATCCAAATAATAAAGCCAGAGTAACACATAGACAAGGTACTGAAAATTCAAAATTTCATATGAATGTTAATCGTAATCAACGTGGTGGAGCATATGAAGTATCTGACCAACAAGCTGTAAATAACACTCGTATGGAAACAGGTGATTTCTATTATTCAGGTAATGCTGGTGCTAAAGATGGAACACAAAAAATGAAATCATATCAAGCAGAGTATAATCAACGTAATAATGAAATTAAAAGTTCAACAATTAATGGTCGTCTAGTTCCAGGAAACATGAAATTATTAAACCATAATGTAAACGTAGCACAGCCAAATCGTGATAATATGCTTAAAAATGAACGTCCAGCAATGGGTTCAATGCCTGCTCAAGGTCCACAAGTTTCCAATTTAGGTATTTCTTCAACTGCCACAAATGATTTATATTCAGGTATTCAAATGGAAAGAACAAATGGTAATATTATGGAAGCAATGAAATCCAATCCATATGCTCTTGACCATAAAAAAATATTTAATTAATTGTACTTTCGAAATATATATAAAATTAATATTAGGTTTTATATATAATGATTTTTCAAACATTATTAACATCTACTATATTTCTATATTGTTCTAGTTATGTAGTTTTTTCCAGTCGTTTGTGTAAAAATAATAGACAATTTTATTTAAAAGATAAATTCGTACCTGTAGAAAAAGAAAAAACAATTACAATAGAACATAATTATAATTTATTTAATCAATTAACTGGTTTTTTTGGTCAAATAGGATCAAACCCAAAACATATAGATGATGATGATTATCATTGGTTTGATGGTGATGGTATGGTACACGGTATTTTCTTCAACAATAATTCAATGACATATCAAAATAAATGGGTACAAACTAAACGATTACAAGTAGAAGATAAATGGAATAAAAAAATGTATTTATATTTTGGTGAATTAAAAGGATGGCGGGGTTTAATTAATATTTTAAAATATTCGGTAATGGAAATATTTGGATTTTTACCTCCAGCAAGAGGCACTGCTAATACTGCTCTTTTTAATTGGAATAATATAACATATGCTCTACATGAAGGAGACATGCCTTATCAACTAGACATTGACCGATCAAAATGT
>Ga0181409_1000187_pt1 | contig 24636 bp, 24 predicted proteins | sample 32SPOviralmetaG_FD_130138 | JGI IMG/M metagenome (GOLD analysis project Ga0181409, IMG submission 130138) | Marine viral communities from the oligotrophic San Pedro Time Series (SPOT) site, San Pedro Channel, CA, USA - 32 SPOT_SRF_2012-05-30 | ecosystem: Environmental > Aquatic > Marine > Strait... | reverse complement strand
TTGTTAGCATTATATTATAAAAATAAATTATTTTTAATAGTATTTTATCCATAAAGACTAAACCTAAGTGATTTGGATTGTTTATGTTTATAATTATAAATTAATTCTTGAACTTTATTTAAATCATATATAAAATTTCTTGAAACAGCGTGTTTTTGTATAAATGAAATAAAATTAGGTAAATGGTCTTTTTTAAAGACAATACTTTTTTTGTTTCTAGATATAAAAAATTTGTCTAAATTATAAAGTAAACAAGCTTTGATAATAAAATACGAGAATATAGGTGTTGTTTCATTATATATTGATGGTTCTCTTGCTCTTATTACTTTTTGGTATAGAATATTATGATGATTTAAAATTTTTGCTGATTGATATAATGAAAATTGTGCTTCATTAAACATAAGGTCTTGAATATTATTTAAAAATTTATTGAATGGTAGATGATGATTTAATAAAATGACATTAAAAAAAGTAGCTAATGTTTCGCAATATGCTTCATGGACGTTGTAGTCTATGTTTAATCTGAATACTTTGTTTAAAATAGGATTAACAGTTCTAGAATAATTAAATCGTGAAAAGTCAATACCAAGAGCATGAATAGTTTCATGAATAAACACTTTAAACCATTCTTCATGTCTAAAAATATTAATTTCATTTTCTTCTAAGCAGGCAAACGTGAAAGCGTTGTTTGCGTGTGATGTATTTATTAATTCAATATTAGGCAACTCTTTATTGAATGGTGTCAAATATATAAAAACGTTTAATTGTTTTGAACATTGAATAGGTGAAATAGAATAAGCATATGTTAACCATCTGATTAATAATTCAATATTGTGTGTATAATAATTATTTGGATGCATCATATGAATATTAACAATTCGTTTGTCTATTTTTGTATTAATTGATGTTGTATATAAGCTTTTGGAATTTATATAATTTTTAAATTTTGCGGGTATAATATTGAAATGTTCTCCATACATGTTGAATTTATCCTTATTGATTTTATAAGATGGTAATTTAATATTATTAATATCGTCATAAATATTTTTAACAAATTTATTAGTACTATTAGAGAACTTGGTTTTCAATAATTTAAACTTTCCAGAGTTGAAAAGTAAATTAATAAGGTTTTCCATTGGTATAAAATTGATATATATATTTAGATTATAATAATATTAACAATAAAATGGGGATAAGATATTTAAATAATTATTTAAAAAAAATGTGTAATAAAAGAAGCATAAAAAAAATAAATATTTGTGAATTAAAAGGGAAGACTATTGTAATAGATACGAGTATTTATATATATAAATTTCTAGCCGAAAATGCTTTGATGGAAAATATGTACTTATTAATATCAATATTTAAACATTATAATATAGTTCCAGTATTTGTATTTGATGGGAAGCCCCCGGATGAGAAAATAGAGTTATTAAAAGAAAGGAGTAAAAATAAAGAAATAGCAGAACAGGAATATAATGAACTTATGAAACAGTTAACATCAAATGATATGAATGAACAAGATAAGTGTAAAATAATGGAAGATATGAATCAATTGAAAAGACAGTTTATAAGAGTAAAAAATAGACATTTAAATAATGTAAAAGAGTTAATGGATGCATTTGGTGTAAAATATATATCAGCTGAAAAAGAAGCAGATAATTTATGTGCTAAATTATGTTTATCCGGTTTTGCTCAGGGTTGTATGAGCGATGATATGGATATGTTTGTATATGGATGTCCAATAGTATTAAGACATTTAAGTTTATTGAATCATACAGTAGTTTCATATGATTATAATAAAATATTAGAAGATTTGGATATGCCTGGTAAAGATTTTAAAGAAATATTAATGCTTTCACAGAATGATTATAATATTAATAATAATTATAATTTTTATGAAACAATAAAATGGTATAAAAATTATAGGAAATTTTCTTCAGAAAATACGACATTTTCACAATGGTTATTAAATAATACAAAATATATATCGTCAATACATCAATTTGAATTTATAAAAAATGGATTTCATATTAATAATAATATAAACGTGGATATAGAAAATATGTTAAAAACAAAAACCGATATATCATTGGAATTTATCAAAAACATTTTAAAAAAATATGATTTTATATTTGTAGAATAGAATTATAAAAAGAACCTTTAAACGTATGTTGATTAATATTATTAATGTTAATCGATAGACAAATCCAAATACTACCATTTATATTTTTCCATCTTTCACAAAAAACAATATCATCTGAACAATATTTATCGTCTATAATGCCTGAATCAAATAATGCGAAAACATTTTTTTGTTGATTAAATGTAAGAGTATTGGTATTATCAAAGTATTTTAATTTCGGAAAAGCATTTTGTAATTGTTCAATTACAAACCTTTTGATTAACATAAAACTACAAGAAGTGTAATGGACTTTGGAAATACCATTTTCCACTTTAAGACTATTATTTTGTAAAACAACATCATAATCTAGAATATTATTCTGTAAAATAGTTTCACTTTGTATATTAATATTAGAATCACTCATTTTTTTGTTCCATTTATCAATTATTTTACTATTTTCAGAAATTGTATTTAATTTTAATTTGGATATAGGACAAACACCTCCAATGATGCATTTATCACTAATAATTAACTTAATAATGTCAATTGGTTTCCATTCAATGTGAGAATCAATAAACATAAAATGTGTAATATTTTCCATAGACATAGCTTTTGCTATTAAAGTGTTTCTAGCAAGATTAATATATTTATCATAATTACAAAATTCAAATACTATAGGAATATCAAAGTCTTTAAATACATCTTTTGTCTCCATACAAGATTTTACAAATATTTGATTACAATTACCTTGAAAACAAGGTGTTAATACACAAATACTTGGTTTATGAGTTAATATAAAGTTATTGATAATATTGTCCATAATGTAAAATATATAATATTACATTATAATTAATATGTATTGATTACGCAAATACTAACTTAATTATACTCTTTATTCTAATATAAGTTGATGATGCGAAAATTAACTTATTCTTCACCCTTTTTCTTGAAATGAGGTTTCAAGTAAGTTTGAAGATTAAAATAACTGATCTCGTCAGTTTTTGTACAGTTAAGAATTTTACATAATTTATCATCAGGAATGATGAAACGACCATTATCTTTACGAGCAAGACCATTAGCTTGAATATATTGGTGAATTTCTTTACTTACAGATGTACGGGCCATTTCAGTACCAACTTCTTTGTTAAGGAAAATAGCAAGTTCATCACTGATGCGAGTAGGAGCAGTGAAACCAGAAGGTTTGCGATCACCTGGAGCTACAGAACGTCTTTTTTTACTTGCTTTACGTGCAACTTTCATTTCACGTTCAACAGTTTTTACAAGAGTTTTGTAATCAGATTTAAGTGTACTAAAGATAGATAATGCTTGTTGAAGTTTTGTTGAGAATTCAGCAAGTTTGCTTTCAACAGAAACTTCTTCTACAACAGCAACTGGAGCAGGTGCGGTTTCAACTACTGGTTCAGGAGCAGGAGTAGGGGTAGGAGCTGGAGTAGCTTCCTTTTTGGTGGACTTTTTAGGTGCGGCGCTAGCAGTGGATTTAGAGGTTCTAACCATCTTATATACATATATATAGGTGTTCTTTTTATATTGTTTCTTAATAAAATATATTTAACAGCATAATAACAGTTAATTTGCAATAGATTCATATAACCAAGGAAATGCAACTCTAGCACTTTGAGATACAGTTGTTAAAGCCATTATACAATAAGTCGCACCTATTTTACAGTAATCTTCATCAATCCCAGTAAATGTTAATGCTTCCATTGCGCAAATACAAGATAATTTTATTTTAAATAATGTTCTTTCATTATCCCATGGAAGTTGTCGTGTAATTACAAATCTATTATTAAATATATCGTCTTGAAAAGGGTCAAATAGCTGACAAATTTTTGTTTTAACAGATTGTTGTAAGTTTGCGCGAACCTTCCAAATATCAAGTAAACATCTATAAAATTTAGGGTAACATCTAGCTGTTAAATTACTAAACCATGAACCTTGAGTATAATTACCTAATCTATCAAATTCCATAAATAAATTGAAAATACGTTGGTCTAAGTTAAGGTTTCTAAATTGACATATTTTATTATAAATAGGAGTATTTCTTAAATTATTACTATAGGCAACTGGATAAAAATAATGTAATGACACGCCATATGGGGTATATAATCTTGATTTTTTAATAGTTGTTTGTTGACAAATTTGATCAGGTTTTATGAACGATTTGGGTGTTAAAATAATAGAATGACGGTATGCTGTAAGAATATTTTTAATTGTATTGTAATCTATTGTACAACGATTATATGGATTAATTATCTTTTTTGTATTTGTTTTCATCATTTCGATTATTGAGATGATATTAAAACCATATAATTTATTTTCAGAGTAGATTCCTACGAATAAGAATGGATGTATCATTTTAATATTTTCTAATGAGATAGGGTCTGTAGTATTATTACATAATTTTCTGTTTAGACAAGCATTTGTTCTAATATTAATAGTTTTTTGTATAAAATATCTTCTAAAATATTTTTGAATTAAAATAACAGAATTAGATAAATTTAAATGGCTTGTAATTCTATCTATTAAATCATTTTTCTTTCCAGATTGTTTTAATTTATAAGATTTAGCTATACTTTTCAAATCTTTTAGTAATAAATTTGTAAATTTGTTTTTCATATACACTATTATGAGGTTATTGTTCTATATTATTTAATTATTTTGTAATTATAGAAAAGTAATTATCATTTTATAATTATTATTGAAATAAACGAAAAATTGAAATAGAAAATTAACAATATTATATGTTATAATTGTTAAGTATGTCTATGCCTGTATCTGTCGAATTTCAAAACTGGGAGCCTAAAAAGCTTCGTTATATGCAACCACGTGTAAATGATCGTGGTGGAAAAGCTATTTCTATTATTTCAACACAAACCAACCGTTCACTTCATGTAAGTACTCCATGTATGTCTACTTGGGGCATTAGTGATTTTGTGAATGAAGCTGGTGAATCTGATGGTAAATTTTCAATGACTTTACGTTTTCCAAATTTCGATTACGAAACAGTAGAAACAAAAGAATTTTTAGAAAAAATGAAAGATTTTGAATCACTAGTTATTGAAGATGCTTTTAAAAACTCTGAATTATGGTGGGGTGAAGAGACACCAAAAGAAGTATTAAAACATAACTTCTTTCCATTTATCACATACGCTAAGGATAAAATCACAAAAAAGAATGATATGTCTAAGCCACCTAAAATGAAAGTAAAAGTACCTAATTATGGTGGAAAATGGAGTGTTGAAGTATATGATACCGAACAAAACACAATATTTCCATCAGACAATGCTGATCATACACCAATTGAATTTGTACCAAAAAATAGTGAAGTCAAATGTTTGATTCAATGTGCTGGAATTTGGATTGGTGGTAAAGGTTGGGGTATCACATGGAAATTAATCCAATGTATCGTAAAACCACCTACAAATTTCTCAGTATTTGGAAAATGTCATATTTCTCTATCAGACACTGATAGAGAACGTATTAATAATCCTGTACAACCAACTGTTACAGATTTGGAAGATGGTGAGGTAGTAGAAGCTGTTGTACCAGATACAACAGTAGAAGATAGTGAAGATGAAGAAGAAGAAGAACCAGAGCCAGTTAAAGTTGAACCAGTTAAAAAGAAACGCGTAGTAAGAAAAAAGAAAGATGTTGAGGAATAAAAAATAGAATAGAAATTATTAATTAAAAATATAAAAGAATAAGATAAATGAAAGCTTTTGCTTTTTTTTTGTTATGATGTATATCTGTTAAATTATTGATAAAAAAAGTAATTTTTCTTAATATTTTAACGTTTAAATAAAGTTCTAACCATAGCTAATTTATTATCCTCTAATCTCTTATTCTCTCTCAATTGTTTTAATTTTCTTTTATTTTCATTTTCAGCAAGTTTTAATTCTTTTTTTTCAATTTTTATTATTTTTTTCATATATTTTTCTTGTTTTTCCATTTGAGCTTGTTCTTTTAACATGTTCAAAGTTTCTCTAAGTTGTATTTTCTTTTGTAAAGTATCTTCTTTTTCTTGTTGCTTTTTATGAATTGCATTACGAGTAGAATTATGTGATAATAAATAAATTAAATATTTAAATACTTGTTTTGAGAATTCTTTATCAAATTCAGTATTGAATGATTTAATTTTAAATTTTTCAGGTAATTCAATAAACTTACTTAATATAGTCCTTTTACGAGAAGCAAGATAAGAATCATAATGTAAATCTCTATTTCTATTATGTGGTCCAAGTCCTAGGTATACACATAGCGTCTCTTTATCAGAAATTGGATTTCTAACATAACCACAAGAACAAATTTGGTTATAAGATCGAAACATTCCTTTATATACAGGATGTTGTTGAACATGAGTTACACCATCTATACCAATATATATAACAGGTGGTAGATAAGGAAGATCTAAATTATTAATAAATTGTTCTTCATTATCCCAATTATAAATATTTCCTAAAAATGGAGATGTTTTAAAGAATAGTTTCTGTAATCTTTTTAAACTAATATGAGATGTAGAATCTAAAAATTTATTTTTATAAGATTCTCTTAAAAATTCTAATCTAATATCAATATGAAGAAATTCATATATATAGAATATAATTTCTGATGGTAATTTAGAAATTTTAGAAGTGTCAAAGCTTTTAGAGTTCATTTTATTGTTATATTTTTATTTAACAGTAATAATATAAGATTAAGTAATTCAATTTTTATAAATTCAATAACTATAATGTGTAAATAATAATTGTAAAATTTATCAACAAAAATATTAAACTTCAAATAAAAGAATAAGATAAATAAAAGCTTTTGCTTTTTTTTTGTTATGATGTATATCTGTTAAATTATTGATAAAAAAAGTAATTTTTCTTAATATTTTAACGTTTAAATAAAGTTCTAACCATAGCTAATCTATTATCCTCTAATCTCTTATTTTCTCTCAATTGTTTTAATTTTTTCTTATTTTCCTTTTCAGCAAGTTTTTGTTGTTTAATGAAGTCCTTTGCAGCAAGTTTTTGTTGTTTAATTGATTCCTTTTCAGCAAGTTTTTGTTGTTTAGCTAAATTTTGAAATTCTTTTTGTTCTTTTTTTTCAATTTTTTCTATACGTTTTTGTTCTTTTTTTTCAATTTTTATTATTTTTTTCATATATTGTTCTTGTTTTTCCATTTGAGCTTGTTCTTTTAACATGTTCAAAGTTTCTCTAAGTTTTATTTGCCTTTGTAAAATATGTTCTTTTTCTTTTTGTTTTTTATGAATCGCTTTACGAGTGGAATTATGTGATAATAGATAAATTATATATTTAAATATTTGTTTTGAGAATTTTTTATCAAATTCTGTATTAAATGATTTAATTTTAAATTTTTCAGGTAATTCAATAAACTTACTTATTATAGTGTCTTTACGACAAGCAAGATAAGAATCATAATGTGAATCTCTATTTCTAATACGTGGATGTTTTACAAAGTACGCGTCTTTATCAGGAATTGGTTGTCTAACATAACTATTAGAACAAATAGTTTTATAAGATCGAAACATTTCTTTGTGTACAGGATGTTCTTCAACATTAGTTCTACCATTTATACCAATATATATAGTAGGTGGTAAATAAGGAAGATCTAAATTATTAATAAATTGTTCTTGATTATCCCAATTATAAATATTTCCAAAAAATGGAGATGTTTTAAATAACAGTTTTTGTAATCTTTTAATACTAATATGAGATGTAGAATCTAAAAATTTATTTTTATAAGATTCTGTTAATAATTCTAATCTGATATCAATATGAAGAAATTCATATATATAGAATGTAATTTCTGATGGTAATTTAGAAATTTTAGAAGTATCAAAGCTTTTAGAGTTCATTTTATTATTATATTATTATTTTATTTAACAGTAATAATATAAGACTAAGTAATTCAATTTTTTATAAATTCAATAACTATAATGTGTAAATGTATTTAAAAATATTATATTATTAATGTTAATGTCGGTAGGAATTATAAGATATCCAGGTTCAAATTGTGATATAGAAACATTACAATATTTCAATAATTATAAATTTAATCATAATTTATATAGTTTTTATATCTGGCATACATGTGAAGATGTTAATATATTAAATAATGTAAAATTATTAGTAATACCAGGTGGCTTCGCATTTGGTGATAGAGTATATGATAAGGCTACAAATGAATATACTATTTCTCCAGGGACAAAGGCATTAAGTAGTCCAGTATCAGTAATAATAAATAAAGCAAAAGAATTAAATATTCCAATATTGGGTATTTGTAATGGTTTTCAGATTTTAACTCAAATGGGTTTATTACCAGGTAAATTAGTAATGAATGATTGTCAAAGTTTTATATGTGATAAAGTTAATTGTATTGTAGAATATGATAATAATAAAACAAATGTAAATTTATGTATAGCAAATTCATATGGAAAGTACATAAATGAAGACAAATTATTAGATGAAGAGTCATATTTTATAAAATATGAAAATGGAGATATTGCTGGAGTGTGTAATAAAAACACAAAAATTTTTGGAATGATGCCTCATCCAGAACGTAATAATATAGATTTTAAACATTTATTATTTAAAATATTATTAGGTGATAGTTCTATAAATTCTCATTTACAATTTGATAAATGTATAAATGAATTAATGTTTAGTGAACATATATCGTATAAAACAACACGTAGATATTTAAAGAATTTACATACAAAAGAGGATTGGGTAATACAAGGACCAGGTGAAAACGCAGGTATAGTATATATAGGTGATTCAGATGATGGAACCGAATATTGTATAGCTATAAGAATAGAAAGTCATAATCATCCTACATATATAAATCCATTTGAAGGGGCGGCAACAGGTGTGGGAGGTATTTTGCGAGATATATTTACAATGGGGGCTCGACCAATTGGTATAATGGATTTTTTAAGATTTGGAACTGACGATAATAGTAAAGAATTATTAGAAAAATCTATACAAGGTATTTCATATTATGGAAATTGTGTTGGTGTACCAAATATTGGTGGTGAATTAAAGTTACATGAAAGTTATAATAAGAATCCACTTGTAAATGTAGGGTGTTTGGGAATTGTCAAAAAAGATAATATCATTTATGGTAACGCAATGGATACGGAAAGATGTTTAGTTTATGTTGGTAGTAAAACAGGTAATGAAGGTATAAATGGAGCAGCAATGGCGTCTGATATATTTGATGAAAATATAAATATGGAAGAAATGAAGAAAAATGTACAAAAAAGTGACCCATTTCTAGAAAAATTATTATTAGAAGCGTGTTTGGAGATATCTGAATTAAAATTAGTTGAAGGAATGCAAGATATGGGTGCTGGTGGATTATTATGTGCTTCATTAGAAGTAATAAAAAGAGGACGTGAAAAGACTAATTTAAATTTAGGTGTTAAAATAAATCTAGATTCAGTTCCTACAAAATATGATATGGAACCTAGTAATATATTAATATCTGAATCTCAGGAAAGAATGTTAATTGTATGTAAACAAGAAAATGTAAAAAAAATAGAATCTATATTTGAAAAATGGGATCTAGAATATAGTGTAATAGGGACGACAAATAATACAGGTAATTATTCAGTTTATTATGGAGATGATAATTTATATAATAGACCAATGGATAGTTTCAGTGATATTCATGATTATTCATGTATTCCAATTTGTGAAAATAATAATATTATTTCAGAACCAATTAAAGTAAAGGAAAATGAATTATGGAAAGTATATGATTCAACTGTAGGGGGTAGAACAATAAAAGGGTCTGATAAACCAGGTAGTTTTGCAATATTAGATATATATGAAATAAAAAAACAGTTAATACTTACATGGGGTGAAACTTTTGATGAATGTCATAATTTAATGAAAGATTTTGAAGGTGTGAAACCATTATGTATAGTAGATTGTTTGAATTATGGACATCCAAAAGAATGTATGTCTAGGTTTAAATATATGTTAAAAGAATTAAATGAAAAATGTACAAATTATAACATACCAATAGTTGGTGGAAACGTTAGTTTATATAATTGTACAGGAGATGATTCAATAAGAGATACACCAATACTAATAATGATGGGAATTAGTAATTAAAAATAAAAATTATAATAATTATTATTTTTTAACATTTGAGATTTATGTGTAAAATTAACATAGTTTTTTGATAATATTGAAACATATTTGATTGTATTATTTTTGGTAAACCCTTGTTTTTATAAATAATTTTCTGGTATGACTTAAAAGATAGATCATTTACATTTAATTCAATATATTCGTCATTAATAGGAATACTTATAAAATTTGAGTTCCATATATCTGATACATTAAATTGGACTGACATATGTAAATTATTGTTTTCGTCTATTGTGATATTACCATCTAATATTGGATTACAAAAAACGTAAATTGTTTTTTTATCTTGTTCGGATTCATATTGTAATTGTGAATGCCATAATGGTACCAAATAAGTATCATTATTATGTTGTAGTTTATAAATATTTGCTTTTAATAAATCATTTAATGTAGGATTCAAAGTATAATAAATACATTCATCTTTCTTAGATTGAATAATATTAAATAATTTATCTATATATTCATTTTGAATGTGAAATATATGTTGACATTTTTTTATAATAGAGTATATTTCTAATAATTTATCTAATTCTAATTTTTCGAGGTATTCTAGTGTATTGTTTTCACAAGAAATACAAATTTTATTAAGAATATTTTGTAATGTATTATCAATATTTATATAATTAATGAATTCTGAAAAGATTCCATTGTATGAAATATTATTATCTGATTGTTCATTGTTTACATCTAATAAATAATTATATGCTTCATTAATTTCTCTAAATTTATCAATTGCATCAGTACTAGTATTTTTATCGGGATGATATTGTAGAGCTTTACTTCTATAATGTTTTTTTATAATTTCAATAGATACATTTGTTGGTTCTATTTCTAGAACTTCACAAGCATAAATGTAATTCATTCAATATGTTGTATTATATTATAAAAAATTCTTTCTAAATGATATATAGGTCTATAATTATTATTAAATAATTTTAATTGACTGGATAATTCTAGTATAATTGAAGTCATTTTGTCTTTATTAATATAATTGTTAGAACTTAAAAAATTTAAAATATAAAATATACATTCAGACACATTTATATCGTAAGTTAATATGTCATATATTATTTCTCTAAACTGAATATAATTAGAGTTATTTTTAAAATTTAATATATAATTTATTAAAGAATCACTAATAATATTGAAAACATCATGAGAGTTGTTAGCAATATCTAGAGTATATAATTCTTTCAGATTAGTTAATTCGATATCAGGATCATCATCAAAAATGTTTTGAATATTTTTAATAGTACTTTTTCCAATTATTCTATTAGATATTTGATTTTTGTCGACATTAGAAATAATATGTTTAAAATCTTTTTTATTTGGTTTGGATAGTGATATTTGATTACAAGATTTAATAACATTATATGGTAAAATACTGATAGTATCACATAATAATATAAATGATATCTTAATACCATAAACATTATTTCTAGATTGTTGAATATAATTATAAAATAAGTCAATCAATTCACTATGAGTATTCTGAAAATTTTTACATATAATAATAGTTTTTTTATCGTTTCTCAATGCAACAATTTCAATAATTTGAATAAATATTTCATTCCATAATTGTTTTGCGTTACAACCGAGTATGGCCATATCAATTTCAAAGTGAATATCACTCATCTTATACGTATGTTCATGTTTATCAGTTATACATGTTAATTTTTTTTCATATTTAAGTTGAGATGGACTATATTTTTCAATTATTTTTAATGATTGTGTATATTTTCCAATTCCAGGTGCTCCGTATAAAATAGTATTTTGTATAAAATCATCATATGGTTTTATATATGGGTGTAAGTCTTTATTATGACAAGAATTTAAATATTCTTTGAATGAAGATTGATAATATTTCATATATAGAAAGTATAATAAGTATTTTCTATATTAATATTTGTTGTGTAATTTTTGATATATTATAGCATAATTAAATTCAAACGCAGATAAAACTCCCAAAACAGAAGTTAAATAAATCGCTGAAAATTGTGTTAAGAAATTAAAAAATCCATTTACTGTATTATCATTATTATTCTCAAATAATTTACATTCAAAAACAGTTTCTTTTAAGTAATTAATTAATTGTCTTACAAAAATGATAATGATGGTTATTAATAAAAAGATATAACTTGTATATATTAATTTATCTATTTTTGTTTTTGAATTGAAGTTTTCAATAGATAAATAAGATATAAATAAAATCGCAAAAACGCCTAATAAATATCCTATTGATGTAAAGAAATCATCTGAGAAATTAATATTAAGAGAATTAAATATATCTTTTGGAAAGTTTGAAAAGAATAGTAATAAAGCTACAATAATACATGTACCAATCATATATAATTTTTTATATTCAGTCTCAACATTTCTATAATGTTTTGAAATTTCATATTCTTCCCCTTTATCATTAAAAATCATCTGCATCTTGGTATATCCATAACTATATAGAATAGCTCCAATAGTTCTCAATATTAAAATACCTATAAATATAAATTGAATAATTATACTATGAATTTGTGATAAATCAGACTGTTCTAAAGACTTAGTGATAGATATAAAAAATGAATAAAAATATTTATGAGATGTAATGTGTATAATAATCCAAATAATAATGATAAATAAACTAATGTTTTTAAATTTTAAGAAATAGAATATAGTAAATAGTGAAATTATATATTTTAACATATCTAATGAGTTAAATAATTCTTTTTGTTGAGTTTCAGTTAAAATATTAGTGTCCTCCATACTATATTATTATGATATTTTATTATCTTGAAATATCGAATGTTTTATATATCCAATCTATAATATTTTCAATAGGACATGTTAAAAAACCTTCTGGAAATTTTTTTAAACTTAAAAATTTTGGCTTGGCCATTTCATCTGTTTTATAAAATATATATGGTCCAAATTTACCTCTTCGAATAGACATATAGTCTGTTAAATATCTAATTATATTAGTATTTTCACCTTTATTTTCTAATATTTCAATAGCCTTATCTAAATCAATATCAAGTGGATTAATATTTTTAATATTTTCTTTGGTAGTACCCCACTCAAGATAGTAACCGTATTTACCATGTTTTAATATAATAGGATTATCTTTATAATGTCCAATCATATTTTCTGTCTGAATTAAATCATTAATTGTATACTTATTTTTTATTATAGAATCAATGTTTATATTATGTAAATTTGGTTTAACTTTAAAATATTCAACTTCGTTATTTTCTATTTTTTTTATTACAGGACCATATTTTTCAAAGCAAAATATATGTTTATCATCAATAGCAAAACCATTCTTTTCTATTTTTTTGATTGATTTAGAATGCTCACTTATGTTATCATAACATTCTTTACATACAGTATGCCATTCTTCTATTTCATATGTACAAATTTTATCTAGATCATTTTCCATTTTTTTAGTATAATCGTACGAAAACAAATCACTAAAATGTTTACATAAGAATTCAATAGCCATTATACCAACATTTGTTATTTTTAATTTATTTTTTTCATTTCCATGAGTTTCGGTTTTTTGTGTTTTTGTAATATTATCATTTTCAAGTTTATAAACATTATAATTAATATCTTGACCAGATATGTCTGTATTAATAACATAATTCCTATCTATTAAAGTATGAATTATTGTTGAAAATGTAGAAGGTCTACCAATTTCTAATTTTTCCAACGTTTTAACTAGAGAACTTTCATTATAATATGGAGTACTACCTTTGTAACCACATTCATTAAAAATTTCTTTATATAAAACATGTTTATTGATAAGATTATTCAAATATAATGTGTTATCTGAATATTTATCATTATCATTATTTAATTGTTTCCATCCTAAGAATATAGGAATTTCTTCTTTATAATCAAATGAAAACTTATTAGGAGCACTTGTATGATACATAATAGTTTTAAAGTTTGCAGCGGACATACAACTCTCAATACTATTTTTCCATATAATTTTATATAATGTATTTAATCTTGGATTATTAGAGTCATTAATTGAATGTATATTTATATTAGTAACTCGTATAGCTTCATGAGGATTATTCTTATTTTTGTTTATAATATTATCATTTTTATTTATATACTTTTCTCCAAATTTATTTGAAATCATTGTTTTACAAGTATTAACAAACTCTTCACTGAACATTTTACTTTCTGTTCTCATATATGTAATATGACCTTTTTGGTATAAATCTTGACACATTTTCATAATATTTTGAGAATTAGTATTCATAGAATTACAAGCAAATTGTAACAAATTAGATGTATTAAATGGTGTGGGTGGATTTTCTAATTTCTTTCCTTCCTTTCCTTTTGTTAAAGTATGAATAAATTGTTTATTATCATTAATATAATTGAATGCTTCAACATCACTATCAAAAATATGGTTAAGTGTAAATAGAATAGATTTATCAGTAAAGTAACCTTTAATTTTATAATGAAATGATGTATTTGAACGATCTAAATTTTCATTTTCGTATATTAATTTTAATGCAGGTGTTTGACATCTTCCAGCTGATAAAGGGTTATCTTTATTATTGTATAAGTATGTCCATAACATAGGGCTAATTTTAAATCCAACTACTACATCCAATACCTGTCGTGCAATAGCTGATTCAACTAATTTAATATTTATTTTTTCTGGAGAATTTATTGCGCTAACAATAGCAGATTGAGTAATTTCATGAAATTTTATTCGGTTAGTATTAATATCTAAATTGAAAATTTCACATATGTGCCAGGCAATAGCTTCGCCTTCTCTATCATCATCTGTAGCCAAGAATATTCTTTTTTTATTGAATTTATTTATAATTGAATGTAAATTTTTTATATGATCTTCTTTTGTTGTAATTATATCATATGATGGTTGAAATTTATCTTTAGTATTGATTTGTTTAAGACCACTAATAGTTCTTAAATGACCCATCGTAGCTACACAAGCATATTGTGGCCCTAAAAATCCTTCTATTTTGTTACATTTTGATGGTGATTCAACAATAACCAAATAAATAGCTGTGTTTATATTTTTACTTATATTAGTTTTTGCATTTGTATAATTTTTTTTATATTTCATTATGTAATAACGTAATATAGTATTTATATAATTATTCATACTAATATAGAAATATAACTATATTTATAGTAACATGAACAAAAATAAAATATATAAAACAATAATAAATAATAGAGAATATACAGAATGGTCAATTATTGACAATGAAACCAATACTATAATTGATGATAGTAATATATTATCAACAATTAATCCAATAAAAAATAAATTATTTTCACAAGATACTGTTATAATTAATGAAAATAAAGAATGTATCATACATCATTCTGAAATACGTAATAAAATAATTATTCCAGGAGTTTTAATATTAGAAAAAAATAAAACATACGGAAAATTAGGTAAACGAAATTTATATAAATGTCTTCCAAATGATAAAAGTTTACCATCATTTTTAATTCCTTATGAAATAAAAATGGGATTTTCAAAGGATTTTAAAAATAAGTATGTTACATTTCAATTTGTTTCATGGGGTGATGTAAAACATCCATTTGGACAATTAACAACTGTTATAGGAAATGTAGAAGGGGTTTTCCATTATTTTGAATATCAATTATACTGTAAAAATTTAAATTTATCATTAAGTAATTTTAATAGGCAATTGAAACAAAAAATGAATGAACTAAAAGATGAACAAATAATATCTATTATTGAAGAAAAATATGATATAGAAGATCATTTAAATAAACAAATTTTTTCAATTGATTCAAAAACAACAACAGATTATGATGACGCTATATCAATTGAACAAAATGGTGATAGAACGCATGTATATGTATATATTTCAAGTGTAATTCTTTATTTGGAAGTATTGAAATTATGGGATTTAATAACAAATCGCGTATCTACTGTATACTTACCTGATAGAAAACGTTCAATGTTACCAGTATGCTTATCGGATTCATTATGTAGTCTTAAACAACATAATATACGAATAGCTACAACATTTGAATTTATATATTCAAATAAATATGAACTGATTGATGTTAAATATTACAACAGTAAGATAAATGTAAATAAAAATTATGTTTACAATGAAGATAGTTTATTAAATAATTTGAATTATCAACAATTATTTGAACTTACAAAAACAAAAACAGACTTCTTAGAAAATAGTAATGATTTAGTAGCTTATTGGATGATAAATGTTAATAAAACAGTTAGTGAAAAATTATTAGAAAATAGATGTGGTATTTATCGTTCAGTATCAATTATTAATAAGGATAAACATATAGATTCAGAATTATCTATAGAGGCATCAAGAGCAATAAGAACATGGAATAATGTAATAGGAACTTATGTATATTTTTCGGATCATGCTAATTTGAAACATGATATGTTAGATATAAAATCATATGTACATATAACTAGTCCAATAAGAAGATTAGTTGATATACTAAACCAAATTGAACTTATGGATGTATTAAAAATACAAATAAGTGATGAATGTAAAATTTTTCATAAATCATGTATAGATAAATTACAAACAATAAACACTGATATGCGTTCAGTAAGAAAAATTCAATATGAATGTGACTTATTACATAAATGTCATTTTACACCAGATATTCTTGATAAAACGTATGATGGTATATTATTTAATAAGGAAGTAAAAGATGACGGATCATATAATTATATGGTATATCTAGAAGAATTGAAACTATTATACAAATATAATCATATAAATAATCACGAAAATTGTGAAAGGCAAAAATTTAGCTTATTTATTTTTGAAAAAGAAAGTAATTTTAAGAAAAAAATTAAATTACAAATTAAAGAAAAATAAAGAAAAATAAATTATATATATATAATGGTTTTTAATTGTTTTGTGTGTTTATTATTGACATCTCTCGCGGTTTCGGCTGATTTTTTACAGCGTTTTGAAGATTGGAAAGATAGGTTTGAATATATGCATGATGGGCAAGATATGTATCATGTGCTAAAAAAATGGTATCATAATGATAAACATATAGAAAGTGTTAATTCTATGAATGAAACATATGTATTAGGTCATAATCAGTTTTCAGGTATGGATAGAGATGATTTTAGAAAATACTTGATTGAACAATATTCAGATAGAAAATTAGGAGGCATGTATGAAAATTTACCAATGTCTTATAAAGACAGTATTAATTGGGTAGATCAAGGAGCTGTAACTCCAGTTAAAGATCAAGGACAATGTGGTTCATGTTGGAGTTTTTCTACAACAGGTGCATTAGAAGGTGCATATTACATAAAGAATGATGAATTATTATCTTTTTCAGAACAACAATTAGTAGATTGTGATAATCTACGTAATGGTGGAAGAGACCATGGTTGTAATGGTGGTTTAATGGATAATGCTTTTAATTGGATTGGTAAAAATAATGGTTTATGTACTGAAACTGATTACCCGTATGTATCAGGAACAACTACACAGCCTGGTGAATGTGAAAAAACTTGTTCAGTTGTATCAGAGAGTGATGTAAATAAGGCATATGATGTTAAACCAAGTTCTGATGAAGAAATGATGACAGCATTAAGTCAACAACCTGTTTCTATAGCAATTCAAGCAGATCAACGTGACTTTCAATTATATAAATCGGGTGTTTTTACAGGTAATTGTGGAACTGAATTAGATCATGGAGTATTAGTTGTTGGTTATGATAGTGAAGATTCTGAAGATTATTATCTAGTAAAAAATAGTTGGGGAGAAACATGGGGTGAAAGTGGTTTTATTAAATTAGGAAGAGGTAAACAATATAATAATGGAGATGGACAATGTGGTATGCTTTTACAAGGAAGTTATCCTGTTCTTGAGTAATTTTAAAATATATTTTTGATAAATATATATATAAAGAAAAAAACATGTTTTATATTGGTGCCCTTATAGCTCAGCGGTAGAGCGTTTGCCTTGTAAGCAAAAGGTCGAGAGTTCAAGTCTCTCTGAGGGCTTTCCTCACTTTAGCTCAGTTGGTAGAGCGTTGGACTGTAATAGTTAAGCATAAATCCACAGGTCGCTGGTTCAAATCCAGCAAGTGAGAAAAATTATAAAGTCTTATTTTGACTTTATAATTAAAAAAACATGTAAAATAATACTAAAATATTTCTAACGTTTATTAATACTTTCTTGAATTCTATTACAAAATTCTTGATAAACACTTTCTCTTAATATTAATTCAGATGAATATTCATACTTAGTGTCTATAATATTTAAAATATAATCATTAATTTCATATTGTTTCATTATATTTTCTATATTTTCTGATATTTTTAAATTTTTCATAATTTCCCCATTACAATTTACATTATTTCCAATACGAATAATTCGTCTATCTTCAGCAACCGATGGTGTTGCTCCTTCAGCATTACAGTTTAATTTTGTCCAACCATAATTGGTTTCTAATGCTGCTCTTCTTAATAAATTTTCAGTGTTATTCATCTTTACAATTATTGTTTATATATAATATATTTTGAGATTATAATCAATTTTTTAATTATTCAATTATTATTTTATATTTATCATCAAATTCAGATTGTAAATATAGAGAACATATTTCTATTTCTTCATGTATATGAATTTGTGGTATGTCATCCCAATTACAATAAGGAATTGCTTTACTAGTTGATTGTTCTAATGATAATAATTGATTTAATGCTAATAATCTTCTTTCTAGTGGAATCATTTTTTTATCTAATTTTCGTGATATTTGTTTCCATCTCCATTCAAATTGTAATGTACTATTCCAATTTGGAAATCCTGATACATAACATACTCTTTTCCATGTATGTCCTTTATCAACTTTTATTCCTGTAGCAGTTGCTCCACCTTTTATTATTTTGTTATGTTGTCTTAATCGTCGATTCAAATCGACTGTTGCACCTATATATGTAGAATTATCAGAACACAATAAAAAATAAACAAACATTTAATATTATATATATTTAAATATCATCGATTGAAACTAATTCTCCGGTATCCATCTCAAATTTTTCATTTGTATCAATAATTATCTCTTCTTCAACAATATTTGTTTCCGAATCAAATTCAAATAATGTATCTGTGTTTTGTAGTTTACCAAATGATTGTGCCGAAGTTCTTATTTGTAAGATATTTTTTATATCAATATCTGGTTTGTTTTCAAGTTGTTTTATATGATTATCATCATACACAAAAATAATATCACAATTTTTACAAGGGTTTTCCCATTCTCTTAAACCAACAAGTACAATACTATTAACCGTAATTAAATTATGACGTTTTTGTTTACCTCGAAATTTATTTCGAATATGTCCCATTATTTTTGAATTATCTTCAAGAGTAATTTCACACATACCATTTCCTAACATTTTTGTTACACATGAATATTGTTCAAGTGGATCTTCTGAAAAACGAATATTCTTATTCGCAAAATTTTGCGATTTTCTTGCGATATTTTTTGCTCCTTTACCACCTTTTGTATTTTTTACCATATTATTATTTATTTACAAAATAATATAGTAAATTTAAATCAATTTTTAGATTCCTTAACAATTAAATAAAAGATTTAAAATAATTGTGTCTTAATAATATAAAATGTCTAATAATTCTAATGGTAATATTATGAATAAAAAATTGATTTCTGATAAAAATAAAAATACAACATCAAAATCAATGACTAATAAAGTAGATAATAGTAAAATAGAACAACATACAATTACAAAAAATGTTGATTTATATATTGATGATGCTAATAATTTAAATGATAAGCTGAAGAATGTAGATTTTATTTATATGGATCCACCATATGATACTAATCGTAATTTTACATTAGATAGTAAAAGTGATAAAACTGGTTTTACTGATAAATGGTCAGAAAATAGTTATGAGTTATGGTTATCAAAACTAGTAATTAATCTAAAAAAAACTTTATCAAAAAAAGGAACAATAGTTATTCATATATCATCTGAAAATAGTTTTATTATAGAAAAAATATTGCGAGAGAATTTTAAAAATATTGAAAAAATTTATTGGAAAAGATGTCATGGAAAAAATACCGTTAAAAATAAATTTGGGGCAGTTATTGACATATTATTTGTTGCTTATGAAAAGAGTAGGATATTTAATGAAGTTCGCGTACCTATTGAAGAAGATTCTGTGTGGGCATTTAAAAATAAGGATGATGTAGGTAAATATAGTCTAGGAGCTTTAAAACATGATAGAACCAGAAAAGGACATATGTATACTATTGTTCATAATAAAGTAGAATACAAGAATGAATATGGGTGGAAATTATCAAAAGACAATGTTGAAAAGATGATAATAGAAAATAGAATACACTTTGTTCCAAAATCACATAATATGTACGTAAAAGTATATCAACATGAACATAAGGGAAAACCATTATCAAATTTATGGGACGATATACATTCAATAACAAGAACAAATAAAGATCCTCGATTATATCCAACACAGAAACCACAAAAACTATTAGAAAGATTAATAAATATATTTTCAAATGAAGATAGTATTATATTAGATCCTGTGTGTGGTTCTGGAACAACAGGTTTTGTAGCTGATAAACTAAATAGAAAATGTATTTTGAATGATATAAATAATGAAGTATTACCTATAATAAAAAAAAGATTTGAAGATAAAATATATAATATTTAATTTCATAGTTTTAAAATTTCTTTACAGTATTTTTTAAATTTATCAGCACAACGCTTGATATCTACTCTACGATTATTTGATATGTTATAATCATGATATATTTTTTGAATTTCTTCATCTTCCATTAAATAAATTTGTTTTTGTTCTTCTAATATTGCGTTAGAAATCCTACTTTTAAATACACACATAGTTATTCCTTGTTCTTGAGCTGTAAGAAGAATATGTCTCCATCTAGCTGATAGTAATAATGGATTAATTTCCATAATGTTTTCAAATGGTATTGTACTAGATTTACTGAGGTTTTCTTGTGCTGTGATTAGTTGATGATTGATTTCTTCATTCGAACCACCATAAGCTAGAGGCATAATGTGATCATCATGTTGATTATTATTATTTTTTGTATATTTGAAATTTCCGTCAGGACGGTATTTTATTAGACGATCACCCATTGATTCACCATATTTTTTACTACATTCTATACAAATATTATGTAATCCACATTCCATTCCAGGCGACAATTTAAAATTTAAACGTATTTCTTTTTCTTCTTTACATATGCTACATTTTTTTGTATTTTTTCCATAATTTTTTTCATATGTATCATATCCTCCTTCATTTAATGTACGTGAAATTTCTAATCGTTTTTTTCGTCTACGTTTAGAACAAAATTTACAGAAACCTTGTAATCCATCTCCTTGATTAATAATAACTTCACCATTATCATTAATACTACAACCCTTTAATTCCCATTCTCGAATTGGGACATTTTTATCACCTTCATGAGTAACTCCAGTTTTTGAACCTCGAACATGTCCAAAATTACAAATTTTTGTTTTTCCAATCTTATTTTCAATAAAGTTGTATATTTTTTCATGTTCTGAAGTAATGTTTTTGCCTAAACTTTCGGAAACAATTCTTTGTGTGTTTGACATAATGATTTATTGTTTATAATTAATAATATATTATTTATAGTTAATTTAAAAGTAATTATAAATCAATTTTATAAAATATATATATGAAAACAAAATACACTATATTAATATATAATGAAATCAACTACTAGAATCTATGAATACACTTCTGCCGCAAACATTAAACTTTCTGAAATACCAGTAATGGTTCATAGTAATAAATTATATCAATATGGACCTACACGTGTAATTCCTTTTGATTTAAAAGAATATTTAGGTTACGATTATCAAGCTACTTCACCAAATTTACTAGCATCATTTATTAAAATTTTATCAAATGAAAAAATAAATACAGATGCTAAAGCTACATCACAAGCATTTTATATCATTAAAGGAAAAGGTAAATCACTTGTAAAAGAATTTGGAAAAGAAGAAAAATATACATTATCTGTAGAATGGTCTGAAGGAGATTTATTTGTAACTCCATGTACAAGAGAACAAATAGAACATGAAGCAGTTAAGGATTCCGCAATATATTGGATAACTGATGAACCGTTATTGAAATACTTAGGTGTAATACCAAGTGAGCAGAAATTTTTAACAACTCATTTTAAAAAACAAACTATGTTAGACGAAGTTGAAATAATTTCGAATCAATCAGATTCTCAACATAGAAATAGAATGGGTATTTTATTAGGTAATGAAGCTACAGAGAATACAACTAAGACATTAACACATGTTTTATGGTCCTTATTAAATGTATTACCAGCTGGACAGGTACAAAGACCTCATAAACATAATTCAGTTGCTTTAGATTTATGTATTAGTGCAAAATCAGAAGGTGTTTATACATTAATGGGTAAAGAATTAGATGACGATGGTTGGGTAAAAGATCCAATTAGATGTGAATGGAGTTCTGGATCGGTATTTACAACTCCTCCAGGATGGTGGCATTCACATCATAATGAAACAGATGAAGCCGCTTGGGTTTTACCTATTCAAGATGCTGGATTATATACAAATCAGAGAACTTTGAATATAAAATTTTCAAATTAATGAATATGTTGCTCTATACAAATTTCAGCAAAATCATTAATAATATTATTGAATATTAATATTTGATTTTCAATATAAGATAAAAATTTAATACACCATGGTACTTCAGCGCACATTATATTATATAATAAACATAATATAATTTTTAAATAACTATAAACTAATATTACAATAATCATATAAATAATCTTTTATAATTGTTTTTCTCCTTTGATACATTTTGAAATCATTTAATTTTATTAGTTTATTTATTTCTATCCATTGTAATTTTAAGTTCTCATCTTTATCGTTACAAAACACTTGTTTATTGTCATTTCTAATTTTTGCTATATAATAATTTGTTGGTACATTATCTTTTTCGTTGATTTCTGATTTACATCCAGGTAATATTTCAATATCTTCAGGGTCTAAATTAGTTTCTTCTTTTAGTTCTCTGAATGCGCAACATAATGGTAATTCGTTTTTATAATTTTTTTTTCCTTTTGGAAATCCAATATGTCCTGCTGGTGTTTCTACTGTAAGAATTTTATCCATTTTTGAATTAAAAATTAGAAATCCGTAACAATTACTTTTTTTATATTCATATGCTGGAACACTAATTAAGTTTTCAGGTGGAATAAAACTGCTTAAAATAACGCCATTTGTTGATTCTTTAAGATCCAATCCTTTACTATTAACAAAAATATATAAATCGGTGTCTTGCCTTATCATCTTAAATTTATTGTTTCTCGAATCAATATTTATTAAATGGACATCATTTCTGGACATTGATTTTAATCCAGATTTTTCGATTGATTCCATATTATCATAATATGTTGCGTGTATTAGTTGACTATTATTTTGTTCAAATTTATCCATTTGAATTTCTAGTTTAATACTATGTCCTTGGTTTGCCCTTATCATATTATTTTTTATTAAATACCTTGACTTTTTATCTGCTGCTACAATTTTATTAATATCATCTACTTGTAAATGAATATTTTTCTTTTTCAACCATTGAATAACATTATTAATACTAATAAAACCATCTTCATTGATTGGTACATTTTCTTCAATAGCTCCGTGTCTTAATAACCATGTTATTGTTTTTCCTATTTGTTGGCTCATTATAATAAAATATTAATTACTTTTATATATATTTAATTAATGTTTTGTGGAATTAAATAACCTTGATATTTATCTATAGTATGTATTCCTGTACCAATATCTCTACCAGCAATAGGGTAATTATCATTTAACCATCTTTTAAAATTATTAGAATATTTTTTTAACCAACGATAAATTTCGGAAATAAGAATATTATGGTAATAAATATCTTGTCTACTTTCATGTAATTTTTTTTGGTAATTATTAACTATTTTTGAGTGTTTATTGATATCATCTAATACATTTCTAAAAATGTATTTAAATGTAGGGTCGAAATCATAAATTTTTATAATAATTTCTAATGGTAAATTTTCAATCATTTATAAATACATATAATAAAAATTTGAAAAATAAAATATAATGAAAGAGGAAGAATTGGAAGAGTGGTGTAGTATAGAAGTAATAGGAGAGAGAGAGTATAAGGGGTATATATTAGGTGATGGTGATGAATTAAAGGTAAAGGGAATGTGTGATAGGTATG
>Ga0181409_1000186_pt1 | contig 24684 bp, 38 predicted proteins | sample 32SPOviralmetaG_FD_130138 | JGI IMG/M metagenome (GOLD analysis project Ga0181409, IMG submission 130138) | Marine viral communities from the oligotrophic San Pedro Time Series (SPOT) site, San Pedro Channel, CA, USA - 32 SPOT_SRF_2012-05-30 | ecosystem: Environmental > Aquatic > Marine > Strait... | reverse complement strand
TCCGTGAGTGCTTCAATGGTGGCAGCCTGTTGGCTCACCCACCACACGCCTCCGGCGAGCTGCATGGCTAATACACCCACAAGGGCTATAGGCAGACGCATATTTTCCATTATTTCACCTCAAAAATTCTATCTAATTTTGCTTCAAGTTTATCTAATCTATCAATAACTCTTCCGACATCTATTTCCTGTCTGTGTAAACTAACATATTCACGGGCAAGCTCTTCGCGTGTTCGGTTCAATAAAATAGTAACTCTGCGTAGCTCCCCGTGTTGATAGCGTATCCACCAAACTCCAAGGGCCATTGCAGAGCCTAAAACCATGTCAACTATATTTATCTCCATAAAGGCTCCGTTTTCTACTTCTTAACATATTTTAAAAATAATTAAAATAAATGCTTTATAGGGGTTGATATTTGTAGGTGTTAACATTAAGTTAACAGTATAGAGTTTTAAAGGAGAAAAAAATGTTACTTTTACCAGAATTTTTAACAGTAGGTGATGATCTACAAAATTTGTCATTTGATACTGCCAAAGACAATATTTTAAAGTTTGCTCCAACTACTGAGGGCGATTTATTAGCTGCATTGGAGTATTGTCGTTCTTTATATAATGATCATTCAGATGATGAATATGATCTAGAATGTTTTTGTGAGGATCATTTAACAGAGATTGTTTCTTACAATAAAATCTTTTCTTCATTCTCTCCATTATTTAAGGGGTGTGCATAATGCAGGAATATCATTTTCAGTTAGAAAGCGACTACGGAGTTACCTTCGGCGTGATCGAAGCGCAGAACGAAGAAGAGTTCTATAAAATTCTTAAAGAGGATTATAAGCAAGACATTGGCGCTGATGGTGCTTTTGACTGCCCAATTACTGGTGATGAAAAACCATTAATGTGGGGTTAATCAACGGGGGCTACGGCCCCCAGCCTTGCAAGGGTTGTGAAACTAATATCAAGATGTTAACAGGTTGCTTACAAATGGAGGTACTAATGCAGACACAAAAAATAAAAAAGCGCCAGCGAAAGCTTAAAGGCTACAGGCTGGAGAGTGAGTTAAGTGATCACATTTCATTTGAGGCAAGTAAACTTGGCATCTCTGATAATGATTACGTCCGGGGTATATTCGCCAAAGATGCAAAAGCTAAAGGGAAGAAGTTGAAGTATGATTATTGGCATTGATTGCGGTTATAAAACCGGGGGTGTTGGATTAGTATCCCTGGAGGGATGGGCTGAGGTTCACGACTTACCCACATACGACGAGGGTGGCGTGGACGTGAGGGCTCTCACTGACATTCTCTACAGTGTCGATAAGGTTAAACACATTTACGTCGAGAGACAGCATTCTATGCCTAAGCAGGGCGTCGTCTCGACATTTAAAATAGGTTACGCATTTGGACAGATAACAAGCACTTGTGCACTATCCCGGATACCGTTCTCAATTATCAGCGCAAACTCTTGGAAGCGTTCGCTAAATTTACCGAGAGACAAGGACGCGAGTAGGCGGCTGGCACAGCAGTGGTATCCTGATCTCGCGTCTCAATTAACAAGAAAAAAAGATGAGCACCGGGCTGAGGCCCTACTCATTGCTAATTATGGGAGTAAACAAATTGACTATCATTCCTAACATGGAAAACGAAAAGTATCACTTAGAGCCGTCACTCAGCGCCTCTGGTGCAAAGACAATAGCCATGAAGAGCCTAGCTCACTACAAGTATGCAGAGCAAAAGACTTCTCAGGCATTCGACTTAGGCACGGCTACTCACACGCTCTGCCTAGAGCCTCACAGATCCAACACTGTCTGGTGTGGACCTGAGACGCGCCGGGGTAAGGCTTGGACCGAGAGAAGAGAAGAGGCAGTGGCTGCCGGGGCAATTCTATTGACCGAGGCAGAGTATAAGCAAGCCCATGACATGGCTAAGGCCGTGTGGGCCAACGAAGAGGCGGCCAAGATATTATCGGGAGATATTATGATTGAGCCCAGCATTTTCGTAAAGGATGAGGTCAGGAATGCTAACCTACGGTGTAGGCCCGATGCGTGGCGAAAAGATATTGCCGCAATAATAGATTTAAAGACGACGATAGACCCATCCCCTGCCGGGTTCGCTACTCAGGCCGGGAAACTTGGCTACCACATACAGGATCAATTTTATCGTATGTGTATGGCCTTGGAGGGTCACGAGATTGACAGGTTTGTATTTATAGCCGTCGATAAGAATGGACCGCCCTATACTGTGGGCGTCTACGAGCTCGACGAGCGATCTCTGCAAGAGGGCAGGGCCGCCGTCGAATACGCGCTGGACAGATTTGTCTGGGCGCAAAAAACTGGGTTATGGCCGTATGACTATGGGGAGTTACAAACAATCCAAATACCGCCGTATACCTTTAAATTCACTGAAGAGCAAAAATAGTCAGGAGACGCATATGCCAATTAAATTTGAAAGTGAAACAACCTCTGATATGTCTTACATCAGAGTAAATCTACCACAGAATAAGTGGACGATTAAAACGCCTGAGGGCGACATTGAAGATATTGATATGGGAACTGGAATTGCCATTGATATTAAAAATGTTGTTTTAGGGTGGCTACACATTGACGTGGGAATAAGGGAGTTCCTTCCCTGGCCGTCACCGGGTCAGCAAGTAGAAAAGCCTGAGGGTGGGCCACATAAGAAGGGCTTTGAGGTTTATTGCTGGGCCAATGGCCGTGCGGCACAGTTTAGTAATAATAGTTATGGTGCAAACCAGTTTATCGCTAAACTATATAATCAAGTAGAAGAAGATCCAAACTTTGCGACTAAAATTCCAGTCGTGCAAGTTACTACGTCAACTCCTGTTGTGATAGGTAAGGGAACCTCTTACGACGTAGGATTTAACATAGCTAAATGGATTGACCGTCCCACCGGTGAGGCTAAGGCTGTAGATCCACAGCCAATCGCTGCCTCGAGTTATGAGGCCCCGGCTGCACCGTCTGCTCCGGCTACCGAGAAGAAAGATTTCGGTTTCTAAAAACGATGGCCCCGGTGAAATACCCGGGGCTATTCCCAGGATTAAAGTCAATAAAATTAATAAATTAAGGGAGAAAAAATGTCTGAAGCATACTTTCAAAAGGTAAAGGAGAGTGCCGTCAGCGACGTCACACTTACTTTAAAGGGCGGCAGAAACGAGACACTCAATAAGGCTGCGTATGCGCTGGGCAGGCACGCACACTTGGCCCCGTCTAACATAGATTTAGCCATTATGGAATTACACACGGCTGCAAAGTCAGTCGGCCTACACGACTTAGAGATCAAGGCCACAATAGGATCCGGGTTTAAGCGTGGCGGTGACAACCCAAAAATTTTAGAAAATTCAGATACAACTCCTTACACGGTATCTGAGTTCGACAGATTAATTGGGCGATTAGCCAGTAACGAAATGCTGGTACGAGATCAGGAGACAAGAAAAGATAAAATCAAAAAGGCTAAGGAGGCGTGGGATAGAGCCGTACCGATAAGCCGGGATAATAAGGACGCAGTGCGCCCGGCGCTTTTATATCTCAACTCACGGGGCCTGAGAGCGTCTACAGCATCGAATGTAGCGCGATTTAGCCCTAATGTATATGACGGGCCAGCAATCATATTTTCGGCGCTTAGTTCGAATGGAGAAGTGCAGGGCATACAGGCCGTGCTTTTAACGCCGGAGGGAAAGAAACGTATACACAATGGTATATCCAAATATAGCCGAGGCGTAATAGCCGGTAATGTCATGCGTATTGGAGACGAGCACGACGGGGCTGCAATCATTATGGTTGAGGGCCCGGAGGATGCACTGTCAATACACCAGGCCACAAAAGACAAAGTAGAGGCTGCTATCGTGTGTACATTTGGTAAGGCCGGAATGCAGTCTTACAATGTACCTAGAGCCTCAGACGTAACGATATGCGCCGATCCCGACTTAGATGTAGACAAGTGTGCAGACGTCCTAAGTGGCGACGGTAGCACGTCTGTGTACGTCGTCAGGTTTAACGAGCTGGGCGTTGAGAACGTCGTCGATGCAAACGACTACCTACAGGAAGTAGGCGAGGATAAGCTTCGAGAGGCGCTGACACTGGCAAAGCCGGTAGCGCAAGTGAAACAGGAGAGCATCGAGGCCGAGAGGCAGTGGCCGACGCCATACGATCCCATTGACCCGGCGAAGATCCCAGCGAGGCGTTGGATCTATGGCCGTCACTACATTCGTTCTAATGTGTCGGTGTTGGCGTCTGCTGGTGGCATTGGTAAGACTTCCATGCAGACAATTGAGGCACTGTCGATTGCGACGGGGCAGTCTCTGATCGAGGACGAAGTCCACGAGAGGTGCAACGTTTGGCTCATTAACCTCGAGGATCCTCTGGAGGAAATGCAGCGACGGGTGGCGGCTGCAATGATGCACTACGGCGTCAAGGGAAAAGACATAAAAGGTAAACTATTTCTCGACGCCGGGAGAGATCTAAAAATTATATTCGCAAAACAATCCCGGGACGGGCTCGACGTAGACGAGGAGCTCAGGGATTACATGGCCGATAAGATAGAGCAAAACAATATTGGTATGGTATTTGTAGATCCGTGGGTGGGCGCAAATCAAATAAACGAAAATGACAACGTGGCAATGAATGCGGCAATAGCCAGCGTCAGGGCGATTGCAGATAAGACGGATTGCGCTTTTGTGTTGACGCATCACATACGTAAAATGCACGGCGACGACGCGACGGTGGATAGTGTCCGGGGCGCAGGGTCACTCATAGGAGCCGCGAGGGCTGCGAGAGTTATTAACAAAGTAAGTCAGGAGGACGCGCTGAAATTGGGCGTCAGTGAGCAGGAGAGCCTGGGTATATTTCGTGTTGACGACGGCAAGGCTAACTTGGCTCCGCCAGCAGAGAAGGCCGTGTACAGGCGCATGGAGGGCGTGCAACTTCCCAATGGGGAATATGTCGGCGTGGCAGTGGCGTTTAAAATGCCTGACTTGTTCGATGGCGTGACAGTTAAAGATGCAATGAAGGCGCAGAGAGTAGTCGGTGAGGCGCTGGAAAATGAGGATCCGTACAGAGAAAACATCCGGGCTAATATGTGGGTAGGAAATGCAGTGGCACAAGTTTTAGACTTGGACACGGAAAAGAAACACGAGAAGGCAAAAATTCGTGCTATAGTTAAGCAGTGGCTGGCGACTGACGTTTTAAGGTTGGAGCCAGTCTACGATAAAAGGCAGGGGAGAGACGTAACAGTCGTCGGCGTCGGCGCATGGATAACAGGAGAAGAGGCAGGACTATGAATAAAAAAGAATATGAAGTAATCGCCAGGCTTGTATATGACGATGACACTGAAATCTACGAAATTGAGTGGAACCATAGCAACCCGAAGACTGCTGACATATTTGTCAATAAGAGCAGGAGTGAGGCGATGAGAGCCTGCGACGATGGAATTGCGGATCTCACATACTTCAGATTATTACTTGAGGAAGTGGAGAGGAGTGCTCCGACTTTACACTGATTAGGCGTTTCCTCAGTCCGAAATTGCGACTGAGGAAGAGTGCTTACACTGAGGAGAAAACACCGCAAAACCCTTCCTCCTTAGTTATACGTATATATATACGTAACTAAGGAGGGAGTGAGGCGGATATATAAAACGACTGAGGAGAATAGTTGTCATGGTAGTGAAAAAGAAAAGTAAACGTGTTACATTAGCTGAAGCAAAGAGAAAGGGACGTGATGTACTTGGTAGACCTGAGGGCGGCGCTCCGCTTATTAAAGCAGAAGTCTGGGGCCAGCTTAAACCGCTGGATTATATTGCCCGGGAAAAAGTTAATAAGTGGGGTGATACATTGCCTACGTTCGTGCCGCCAGAAATGGCTGGACGTTTTGAGGCTGCTTACGAGGCACTAGGTTACGCCGTAGAGGCTAACGATGTCATGGCTACTAATCAAATCGCCGGGCAACTTATGAGGGCTTGGGAAGTATTGGAGAAGACTGCAATTGAGGCCGGGCATAAACCTCCGGCTGAGGATTGTTATTGCGTCGAGCTCGAGGGCGGTAGGATCGTATGTATTGCATCTAAGAATGCTCACATACTACGTGAGAAGTACAAGGACTGGATAGTTTACAGTTTCGAGGATGTTGCTAGAATATTATCTAATGATTTTACGGCTAAATTTTTGGAGGCTGCTTACGATAGTTTTCCAAAGGCAGAAATAACAACCGTCATTAGGGATGGCGTGGATAAATCAATCGACTGGTCAATAGGGGATGAGATACCGTGGTAAAAATGGATAGAGACGAAATATTAAAGGAAGCCATGAAGGTCATTAATAATGATCGCAATGCTGATTATGGAGACGCTCGAGAAAACTTTGAGAATACTGCGAAGTTATGGTCAGCTTACACTGGCTACGAAATAGGTCACATCGATGTGGCTGTAATGATGGTGTTGCTTAAAATATCTAGGATTAGGGTATCGCCTGATAAGGCAGATCATTGGGTGGATATTTGTGGGTATTCAGCTTTGGCCGGGGAGATAGGATCAGATGGTAGGTAAAGTTGGTAAGGCTAAAATTTCTGTAATAGAAAAGATGGGAGAGGATGAGGTGCTTGATAGAATATCTACAGGCACTTCAGTCAGATCTCTTATGAAAGAGTTTGATGTTGGCTATAAGCTATTCGCTGTGTGGCTAGACGCTGTCGAAGGCAGGAGAGGCAGATATGACCAGGCATTATCAGAAGCCGGGAATTATTATGCAGAGCGTGCAGTTGACACAGCTCAGAACGCGCAGCCTGAGGATGTTAATGTATCGAGATTGAAAGTTGATACTGATAAATGGATAGCAAGTAAGCTTAATCATAAATATGATACGAGACAAAGGGACGTGGCAATAAACATAAGTGTTAATGATTTGCACGCGCAAGCAGCTCAATTACTTGGCGATGTTATCGAAGGCGAAGCTGAGGAAGTTGAACCGTGATTTCGCAGACTAGGTCACAATCGCGTGTGCGCGTGCGCGTGTCAAAAGTCGGCAAAAATGTCAACTTTCATGCATTATTTATGTCGTTTTCGTGCATTTCGGGAGGGCGTTTTCGCTAAGTCATTGATTACATTACATAATAAAATTAACATAATAACTATTATGCGAAAACAATTTTTAGCCCCCCCTTACTTTTTGTTCGCGCCCCGGCTTTTGCAACCACCCCATCACAGATAGAGACATAGAAAATGAGCAGCAATCCATTTTTAAAATTAATGAAAAGATACCAACACGATCCCGTCAAATTCGCCAGGGAAGTAATAGGCATGGAGCCCGACGAGTGGCAGTGTGAGCTTTTACAATCCGTCGCTGACCCAAAGATTAGACGTGTCAGTTGCAGATCGGGACACGGCGTGGGGAAATCTTCAGCCGTGGCAATGGCAGCCATTTGGCACGTATTAATGAGAGTGCCATCGAAGACAGTTGTCACCGCCCCCACCTCTGCACAGCTTTTTGACGCCTGTTTCGCTGAAATGAAAAATATTGCAAAACGTCTAAAGCCTCCATTTAACGAGTTACTCGAGATAAAGAGTGATCGCATTGAGCTCAAGAGCGCCCCGGAGAGCACGTTTATATCGTGTCGGACGTCGAGGCAGGAGCAGCCGGAGGCACTCGCAGGGGTGCACTCACCGAGCACGCTTTTATTGGCTGATGAGAGCAGCGGCATCCCGGAGAGCGTCTTCGAGGCGGCCAGCGGTTCAATGTCGGGCATTCACTCGACTACCGTATTGACCGGAAACCCCACCCGGAATACTGGCTTTTTTTATGATACGCACAATCGACTGAAAGAAAATTGGCATACTATGCACGTATCCTGCGTTGACAGTAATCGCGTATCCGAAGACTTCATTAATGACATGAAAAATCGTTACGGAGAAGATAGCCCGGCGTACCATGTGCGCGTGCTTGGAAATTTCCCTCCGTCTGAGAGTGACACAGTTGTCCCGGTATCTTTAATTGATCACGCCATGAAAAACGACGTAAAGATCCACGAGGACACTGTCTCCATTTGGGCTCTTGATGTTGCCCGGCAGGGGAATGACAGCTCCGTTTTATGTAAGCGCCAGGGCCCGGTAATTCACCCACTGACCGTGTGGAACAATTTAGACTTGATGCAATTGACTGGGGCTGTGAAGGCTGAATATGATGCCGTATCTTCGTCTAAGAAGCCCGTCGAGATCATTGTCGATAGCGTAGGCTTGGGGGCCGGTGTATTGGATCGACTTAGGGAGCTTGGTCTCCCGGCTCGAGGCTTGAACGTATCTGAGAGATCCGTACAGAGGGAGACATACATAAATTTACGCGCAGAGCTCTGGTTTAAGTGTAAGGCTTGGCTGGAGGGTATGGACGTTAAGATACCTCACGATGACAGGCTGTGGGCGGAGCTGGCAGCTCCCCGGTATCACTTTACCAGCTCAGGCAAGATACAAGTCGAGAGCAAGGAGGCTATGAAAAAGAGAGGCATTAACTCACCCGATAGAGCTGATGCAGTTTGTCTTTCATTAGCAAATGAAATGACGACTATGGCGTATGGCACGAGCTCCTCAGGTTCATGGAATAAGCCGCTGCGTCGAGAGATCCTAGGTATTGTATAAAAAAGGACCAGTTGATCAAACTGGCCCTTTTGCTAGATCACCAAGAAAAGGAGACGAGGCTCTAGCTGCACGCGGTTTGGTGAAAAATACTTAAAACCACCGGCACTCACGGCTTACCCATTTATTTTATCTGTTCCTCAGCTCCTGTATGTATAGGCACTCGTTGCATCTATCCTGCATTTGACCCTTTTTAATTCCTTTAGATCTAAGCAGCAAAAAATTTCCGCACGCGCATTTACATACCCACATACTTCCGTTGCAATTTTTCTTCGTATTTAAATCTTTACCCAGAACGGTTATGCGTCCATTTTTTTTACCCACCATTTCATTATAGAGTTTTCTCTCGTCGCCCAGCGCCGTGTGATCCGATTTTCTAAAATACATCGGATCCTTGTAGACGTTTTTAAATTCTTTTTTAGGCGTGAAGTGAGTGCCCTTCGATAAGACTACTCTCGCAGCATTACCGTTAATAGGCGTAAAATATTTATTAGCTTTACTTGTTACCATTACAATTCTCCCGGTTGTATAATTTAACTGTAACATAAAAATTTTGCAAATTTACTAGTCGGTAATATTTTTTTTATTTAATATTTGGATTGCCTCATTTATTTCTTTATCTGACCCGTCAGTTTCGATAATCCTGCCATCGTTTTTATCATAATATCTTTTGTACTTTGGATGCATATATCCATTCCAGTCATTATAAAAACTAAATTGCAAATTTTTCTTCTTCTTATTTTTGGCGACGAGCATCCACTCGTCACCATTGTCAATAAATAGAGCGAAGGTATTTTTCATATTTTAGATCCTTTTCTTAAATTATCCTCAGCCCAAAGCGGTTGCAAATTTTTAAAGTTAAAGCACTTTAGCTGATCTTGTTCCTTTTCTAAGTTAAAAGAGACGCACGGCTTAATGTGGTCAATGTGCCAATCGCCGTAATTTTCCCATGTCATGCCTTGAGTAAATTGTTTCTCAAGATAATTACGCAGTTCTGACACTGAGCATCCGACAAGTCGCATAGTCTTAATTGATTTTTTACCTCCCTGATTTTTTATTGCCTCTCTAACTCTTGCACGTAATGACCCAGCTATTCTGAATGATATATTATTCCTTGATCTATTTGCGTGGTAATTTCTAAAGTATTCTTTCGGCATTTTTATTCTTTGCACCGATCTTTTTTCTTCTATTGTTTTTGCGTGCCAATTTTTACTTGATCTGCATTTAGCTGCTTCTCTAAAATTTTTATCCTCCCTGTATCTTTCAGCTCTTCTTTTATTTTCACTTTCACGCACTTTTTGATTATTACGAATTTTCCAGTTTTTCTTACCGTCTCTATCCGCACAAATCTGGCTGCAAAATTTCTTTTTCCGTCCTAAAGTAAAAAAGTTATAACAAGTGTGGTAACTGCAAAGAGCTATCATATCTATCATATCTGTCATATTACGCCACCTCCTTAGCTATTTTCTGGGCAGCCATACGCTGATCCCAATTTAAGTCACCCTTAAACCCGGCCCTCCATAGGGCGATGCAGACTTTACGAACTACCGGGTCATTACAAAACTTCTCTCGAAGCACGGAGTAAATATCCTTGAAGCCGTCACCGTGCGCCTTACGCATATATTTACCCCAGTTCCCCGGGTCACTATAATACAGATTATACTGAACAAAGTGCGAGAGCTCGTGCAAGACTTGGATCAGATTGCCGTGATCTATGTCGCCCTTTTTGACTTGCATACCGCCACAACTAGGGTTAGCATCGAAGTGACAGTACTCGTTCCAGTAGTAGTGCCCTGGCTTGATATAGCCCATCTTTTTGAACCTGGCCTTGCTGCCCCGGGATTTACCGCTGATGACGTTTTCAATTTGCCAGTAAGTCGTGCAAATTATTATGCTATCAAAACCAGCCCGGCTACAATTGCTCCGTCTGTTAGGAGCCTTAACGACTAGCACGTCGTGTGCCTTTTGCTTTTGCTCCTTAGACATTTCAAATTTTGTGCCGTCGAGGTAACTCAATGCATCAGCAATGATGTTATGAAAAAACTCTGTTTGGTTCGATAGGCTATTTGGATTATTTGACATTATGATACCTCCCTTTGAATTATTAAGCCCTTCTTGAGCATTTCCTTAGCCGACGTAGTGTCGCCTCTCTCCAAGTTATCGAGAGCCCAAGCCACCCAGCTTGCAGCGTGTTTCGATAATAACTCTGGACGCGGCTCCTCACTGATAGGAGATTTCTCTACAGTATCCTGAGTTGATGAGCACGATTTATCGGCACTTAGCCAGTTGATGAGATCCTGCTTTGAGGTTGGCACTTCAACCTCACGCCAGTCGCGAGGAGCGCCACGTTGGGCGTCCCTCTGTGTTCCAAACCATTGACCGGTGCTACTTTGATATAAACGCATTTTAAAATTTCCTTTTGGTTAACTTATACTAAGATAGTATGTTATTATTCTGTTAACATCAAGTTAATAATGCAACTAAATATCCAGGGAAATCAATAACTTACGATTTTTTTTCTTCGTAGTGTAAAATGCGATGACAGTTTGCACACAATATTTTGCACTTTGCGGCTTCCTCATACGCACGCTTCCACTGCTTGTGGGATACGTAGTGACTGACTTTTGTATCTCCTTTTGCATCCGGGTGGTGAAAATCAATTGCCGCCGGGTGAGAAAAAGCACACTTCTCACATCTTAATTTTGATTTGAATTCCCACCATTTTTCTCTGTGCTTCTGGACGTGCTTTTTATTACTCGCTAAAACTTTTTCTCTATTTTCGAGATACCACTTCATACCGTAAGATCTGCTGTATGTTTTACGTTTATCTTTATCTTTATACGGCATCATTAACTCCTGCTCTTGGCATTGATTATACACTACCTGGGAAACAAATTGAAAAAAAAGCTTATTAATGGCACAATATATTTAGCGGTAGGTTCCCTCTTGCCGTAGAGCCCTAGGAGCTCCCCCGTGTGTCCTCCCACGCACGGGGTTTATTTAACTTAAAAATAATGTATTATAGGGCAAACTTATGAAGGAGGCTTATCATGCCAAAAGTCGGCGGTAAAACATACGCATACAATACTAAGGGAATGAAGGCTGCAAAGAAGGCAGCTAAAAAGTCAGGAAAAAAAATTAGCTACAAGAAAAAGGCTAAAAAGTAATGGCCGTAAAGGGAGCTAGAAAAAAGTCTTCGAGCCCAAAGCCTAAAAATCCAAAACTTTACTCCCGGGTAAAGTCTGAGGCTAAGAAAAAATTTAAAGTCTATCCGTCTGCATATGCAAACGGGTGGCTTGTTAGAGAATACAAAAAGCGCGGCGGTACTTATGCCTAAGTCTTCCGGAGGATTAACAAAGTGGTTTAAGCAGGACTGGCGCGATGTTAAGACTGGTAAAAAGTGTGGACGCACAAAGTCTAAGAAAGATAAGGGTAGGCCGTATCCGGCCTGTCGCCCTGCAAGTCAGGCCAAAACAGCCTCAGCCAAAAAGGCGGCAAAAAGAAAAACTGGACCGAAGCGCATAAGCTGGAAAACAACGAAGGGGTCTAAAAAATGACAATTGGTTTGCTAGATGCACTAGCTATGGGTTTTGGGATGAAAGATAGAACCCAAGAGTATTATGACGCGACAGAGAATAGTATTCGAATGGACCCAACTGGCTCATATAGAAATATGGGCTTTGACCCTAATGAACAAGCTGACAGATATGCCTCACTCGCCGAGAGCGAGGGATACCCGGTCAGGGGCGGTCCATTTAGACTTGCCGGTGTTCAGATGCGGAGAGATTTGACTGATGCCTTCGACGGTGGAGGCTTTGGCTACGGAGAAAGCGGTCCCAGATTTGAGGGAGGCCCATCTAGTATTTTTCTAAATTTACTTGGCGTCAGGCCAATGGGCTACAATCAGCAAGCGTCGCAAGCTCCGCAAATGCCGACAATGCCCCTCCGGGCTCCGATGAGCATATTTAATAATCTACCCCCGGCGCTTAAATGAGTAAGGAAAAAGATCCACGACTAGCCCGGGCTGGCGTCAGCGGCTTTAACAAGCCGAAGCGCACGCCCAATCACCCAAAGAAAAGTCACGTCGTCGTGGCTAAGGAGGGCGAGAAAGTTAAGACAATTCGCTTCGGGCAGCAGGGTGTAAGTGGAGCCGGGAAGTCGCCAAAGACGGCGAAAGACAAGGCGCGTCGTAAATCTTTTAAGGCGAGACACGCAAAAAACATATCCAAAGGCAAAATGTCAGCAGCCTATTGGGCAAATAAGGAAAAGTGGTGATGGCTAGTATATTAGATGACGTTTTAAGATTTGCTTTACGGGGAAGATACCCTCAGGTTGTTCCTCCAGTAAAAACTATTGATAAAAATACAGGTAAAATTTTTGATCAAAAAGTTCCATCTCCCGAGCAAAAAACATTGACTAAAGAAATGGCAAAAATTCAAAAACTTATTAACGAGGGTGAATACGAGCCATTTTTTGACGTATCAAAAAGATTTGACGTTGATCGAACAAAATATCCTGAGGCTGCCGCACCAAATCAAACCTTAGATATTATGCCAGCCAAGCCTGATACTATCGCAAAATACGAAAAAATGTATGGTGGTCCTGAGGCTTTTAAAAATTTACAGGAGGCATACCTAAAGGGATTAGATATACCAGATAGCGATAAATGGTATTTTATGGGCCAGCTCGAAAAAGAATTTATTGATGAGTATGGATCCGGCACTGGCGAGAAAATGTTTAAAAAAATGTTTGCTGATAGCATGGCATCTTGGACCGGAGGTATGGATCCAACAGCAAATCTCAGAGCTGCTACGTTTGAAAATTTTATGAATTTTAAAAAGTCTGGCTTGCCTGAGGCTGCTAATCAATATCCTTATCCAATTGGAGGAAGATTTTTATCTACTAATGTAAAACAAGCTCAAAAGTTAAGAAATCAAGGTGGATTAATTGATCCAAAAACAAACCCTAAAAGGTTTAACTTTAGTACAAATTTCTTAGGCGCTGGAGACAGGTCCACTATGGACGAGCAAATGTCTAGAATTGCATTTGGAGGAAACGTACCAGCCCCGGGGACTTATGGTCTATCCGAAAAGCCTGTTCATAAATTAGCAGATAAATTTGGCACTGAACCTCGAGAGGCTCAGGGGGTTATGTGGCACGGAGGCACGGGTAAGACGGGCAAACCTATGATCCAGTTTGTAAACGAGGCAATTGAGAGAACTAGTAAAATCACCGGCCTGACACCTAAGGAGGTAGTCAAGGGTATGGTAAAGGGAAGCATTCCTGTATTCGGCCTCACAGCGGCAGCATCAATGCCTCAGAATATGCAAACGGATCTCTTAAATTATATGCAGAGGCGTTAAAATATGACAGGCTCAATATCTGGTATACTTGGTCAAATTATAAAGGGCGCTACTAAAAAGCAGAAAAAAGATTTACTTTCCGCTTTAATAGATTTGCCGCCTCTAGAAAATGCCATGAGAACGCAGATACCAAATACCTTGCCTACTTATTTAAAGGCGCGTCCCCTTTTAGGTGATGGTCAGTCTGGGCTCGACTTTGGAGCCGGATTGGGATTGGGAGCTAAAAGATTAGGATTTCAGAGTTACGAGCCACTGCCTCAAAAGTCTTTTAAGCCTGACTTTACCAACGCTGGCGATATTCCGTCTAATTATTTTGATATGTTGACTAACTTAAATGTCTTAAATGTTGTCCCCAGACCCATACGAGACGATATAGTTGAAAACATTGGTAGAGTTATGAGCCCGGGAGGACGTGGAGTTATAACGACTAGGGGCAAGGATGTTATGGATGTTAAGAACCCACGCATGGGCCCAGAGCCTACGTCGGTGATAACTGGCCGGGATACTTATCAAAAAGGTTTTACCCAACAAGAATTAAGAGATTACTTAAAATTTATTTTAGGTGATAAGTTTGATATAGACAGTATAAATCTAGGCCCGGCTGGGGCTCGAATAAGAAAGAGGCGTTGATTATGGCTGTGAAATCTTACCCCGGACCAATGTTTGGACCGTCTTATTCTTTACTGGATCAGATGATGGAAATATCTAGGAGAAATCCTGGAGGACCACAATTAATACCTAGAGATACGACTTTTGCAGAGAACATGACTGACCTTCTCACGCCCTATATTGGTAAAGATACGTCAAGAAGAATATTTGGTGGAGCTAATCCGGGAACCGGATCCGGGGCTTTTGGTCAACCCAAGTCCGGCATTTTGAATTATCTTGATAACGCCGGTTTAGCTAACATCCTACCCTTAACTGCTGGAGCAATGTCAGGCGGTCAGGCCGTCAAAGATCTTAGAGCTGGTAACTATAGCGACGCCGCAGTAAATACAGGCTTTGCCGGTCTAGATCTTGGGCTAAGTGGGCTTGGAGCTAAACAGCTATATAAAAATGCACCATTGAGAAATCCTAAAAGACCATTAAAAAATATTACTTTGTCTACAGGCGGTCAATTTGATCAAAAGCCTAAAGTTGAATACGAGGATGCAGCTCACTTTATGAGAGTAAATGAAATGCTAGGCGATATTATTAAACCACCTTCTTTTACACCTTCAAAGTCAGCAAAAGCCTCAAGGTTTGATAGATTAGGCGTCCATGTTGGAACTGCTGATCAAGCTAATGATAGATTTAAATTTGCAAGAGATGTAATGGAAAAAGAAGAGGGTATGACGCTACCTTTAAAAATAAGAACGGACAAGCCATTTGAAATTAAAGATTTGAAAGAATTTGGCATTAAACCAGATTTAAGATTTGACATGACAGAAGTTATAGACGGTAAAACAGTTTTAACAGAAGACGGCGTTAAGGAAGTTATGAACGCATACGCTGACGCAAAAAATGTTGATTTGGATACAGGTGTAGATTTATTTAGAAAAGAACTAACCGATAAAGGATACACTAATATTCCTTATATTAATCTTGTAGAGGGCATGGATAACAGCGCAGGAGGCGTCATGGAAACATATTTACGTGGTATTGATGCTCCTTTCACAAAAGAAAACATAAGCAACATTATGTTAGTTGACAGAACTATTAAAGACCCGGCGGTAATAAAGAGCCGATTTGCAAAATTTAAAGACGTATATGATCCAAATATAATGGCTGGTCTAGCTGGCCTTGGCCTGTTATCGCAAGTAGAAAATGAGGAAGGCGAGTAAGATGGAAAATGAAATAAACGAACTCGTGCAAGAGCTGGAAGCTGAACTCGATCCTAACATTATGGACGATGAGGAGCTGAAAGGCATCGTAGGAAAAGAGATAGACGACGCAATTGATTTTATTGATAACTGGGTATCTCCGTTACGCGCCACAGCAACTGAATATTATCGAGGCGATCCCTTTGGCAATGAAGAGGCCGGTAGATCTCAAATTGTAAGTATGGATGTCCGGGATACCGTGCAGGCCATCATGCCATCCTTGATGCGTATTTTTAATTCTACTGAGAATACGGTGGAATACGCGCCTCAAGGCCCTGAGGACATAGAGGCTGCAAAGCAGGCGACGGATTATGCCCGGTACGTTATCAACAGAGATAACGACGGTTTTTTGCAGATGCACGCAGCCTTTAAGGATGCGTTAATTCGTAAAGTAGGCGTATTAAAATGCTACTGGGATGATCAGACAAAATTTGAGACGCACGACTGGACCGGGTTAGACGATAATGCTCTAGCTGCTCTCATGTCAGACGCTGACGTTGATGTGCAAATACAAGCATCTGAGCCGGTTGGTGAACCTATGATGGATCCGATGACGGGCGAAATTTTACCGCCTCCGATGGTGCACTCAGTTAGGGCAACCTACACGCACCCGGACGGGAGAATTAAGATGGAGGCCGTGCCACCTGAGGAGTTCCTAATTTCACGGGAAAGTAAGTCATTAGATCAGGCGTCATATATTGGTCATCGTCGAGTTGTGACAGTATCAGAACTTGTGGCTATGGGATACGACTACGACGTCGTATCAGACGCCGGGGCAAATTACGACGACATGGAAAGCAATATAGAGCGATACACTAGGAATAAATCTTTAACTAGTGAAATGAGTGAACGTAACGATCCTGCAATGAAAAAAGTGCTATATGTCGAAAGTTACATAAAAGTAGACTACGACGGAGATGGCATAGCAGAGCTAAGAAAAATTTGCTCTGTAGGAGACGAGAGCGTCATTTTAATGAACGAGCCGTGTTCAGTCGTTCCATTCGCAGTATTCTGCCCGGACCCAGAGGCACACGACTTTTTTGGAATGAGTGTCGCTGACGCCGTCATGGATATACAAAAAATTAAATCTTCTATTATGCGTAATACTCTAGACAGTCTTTCAATGTCTATTCACCCACGCATGGCAATTACCGAGGGTATGGTTAATTTAGACGACGCCATGTCAACTGAAGTTGGGTCCATAATCCGCCAGAGGCAAAACGGAGCCGTTCAAATGCTCAGTATGCCATTTGTCGGCCAACAGGCATTCCCGGTCTTAAAGTATATGGATGAGCTTAAAGAGGCTCGTACAGGCATCTCTAAAGCCTCAGCAGGGCTCGACGCTGGAGCCTTGCAGTCTTCAACGGCGGCAGCCGTTAACGCCACTGTGAGCGCCGCACAGCAACACATAGAACTAATTGCGCGTGTATTTGCCGAGACTGGTATGAAGCAGCTATATAGAATTGTTCTACATTTATTAACCACGCACCAAGACGCGCCTCGAATGGTTAGGTTGACTAATAATTTCGTGCCGATAGATCCCCGTACTTGGAATAGTAATATGGACGTGTCTGTCCGTGTCGCTCTTGGGCGTGGCACAGACACTGAGCGTATGATGATGCTCAAGCAGATTGGCGAAATGCAAAAAGAAGCAATGCAGACTATGGGAGCTGTAAACCCACTGACTGACATTAATAAGCTTTCCAATACACTGAAGGCTATGACTGAGCTTGCCGGGTTTAAGGATACTTCTCAATTCTGGAGTGACCCGGCGCAATTTAAAGCGCCTCCAAAAGAAGATAAGCCAGATATTAATGAGCAGCTTATTTCCGTTCAAATACAGCAGATACAGGCTGACATTCAGAAGAAGGCGGCGGAACTTAATTTAGAGCGCGATAAAATGACAATGGAAGATGACCGTAAGAGAGATGAGCTTGACGCCGATTTGTTTGTAAAAGCTGAAGAAATGAAAGCTAAATACGGAACACAATTAAACGTAGAAAAAATTAGGTCAGAGCTAGCGATAAATCGTGAAGTTATGAAGGCTCAGGCTGAAGTTTTAAAAGGTGCTGTAGATGATAAAGAAAACTAGACAGCAAGTCATAGACGACGGGGCGGAGGCTGACAGGCTTCTAGATACAGAATTACCTCGCTTTATGGATGAGCTGGAAGCAGAGATCTGGGAAGAATTTAAAAAGTCTGACCCCAGTGACAAGGATGGCCGGGAGGTTATTTTTGGTAGAGCGTGTGGCATTGAAAATGTAAAAACAATGCTTCACAGATTAAAACAAAACGCGACTATTGAAAAAAATAGAAAATAGCGCATAATGGAGTTAAGCAATGTCAGAAGCCAACAACCCTAATGGGACTGATCTGAACACCGCAAGAAATGCAATTAAAGCCTTACTAACGCCCCAAGAGGATACCGTGACGGAGGAACAAGTTGCGCTTGAGACTGAAACTACTGAAGCTGAACAATTTGAGGAACAAGTAGAAGAAGTCGAAATGTCCGAGGATACGCAAGTATCTGAAGACGGTCTTGAAGTTGAAGAGGAAGCAGAAGAATTTGAAGACGCATCTCTGGACATACTTGGACAAGTAGTCGAAGTAGACGGCGAGGAGATAACTGTTGAAGAACTCAGACGCGGAAACCTAAGACAAAGAGATTATACACGCAAAACTCAAGAGCTCTCTGAATACAAAAAATCAGTAGAAGCTCAAGCAATTGAGATGGAGCGTGAGCGTGCTCAATATGCTCAAATGCTTCCTGCTTTGCAGGATAGACTAGAGCAACAGGAGCCGGAGCCGGATTGGGACACTCTGTATGATCAGGATCCTAACATGGCAAGGAAGGCAGAACGTGCTTGGCAGACACAGCAAAAGGAGCGACTAGCTTCTATTGATGCGGTTAAGGCCGAGCGTCAGCGAATGCAACAGGTTGAAGCAGAGCGTAGAGAAAATTACCAATTGCAATACCAAGCGCAGCAGCGAGAAATTTTGCCCGACTTAATCCCGGAGTGGCGCGATACAAAAGTTGCATCGAATGAAGCTAAACAGGTTCGAGACTTTCTCCTTGGGGAAGGATTTTCAGAGCAAGATATTAGCGGATTAAAAAATGCGACACTTGTAAAAGTAGCGAGGAAAGCCATGCTGTATGAAAAAGGGCAGACTAAAGCGACGGAGGCAAAGACTAAGCCTAAGAAGCCACAGCCCAGAACTCTAAGAGCTGGATCTCGAAACACGCAGCCAAAGCCTAAGACTGAGCAAAAACAAGCGCTACAACGCGCACGTCAAACTGGCAAAGTGGCTGACGCCGCTGCCGCAATTAAACACTTACTCTAGGAGGCTGTAATGGCTATAACTACCAATACGTTCACATCCTTTGACGCCAAAGGTATTCGTGAGCAATTATCTGACGTAATTTCGTCAATTTCCCCCGAAGAAGTCCCACTGCAAAGTAACCTTGGAAGCGTCAATGTTTCTAACACATATTTTGAGTGGCAGACTGACTCATTAAACGCTGTTTCAAAAACGCCGAGAGCTGATGGCGATGATGTTGGAAACACTTTCGACAGTACATCTGCAACAACTCGCGTCGGTAATTATACGCACATTTTGCGTAGAACAGCTATCGTTGCCGACAACCTATCTGACCAGTCGTTGGCCGGAAGATCGGATGAAATGGCGATGCAATTGGCGAAGCGAGGACGAGAACTTCGCAGAGACTACGAGGCAGTTTTCACGGATAATAATGCCGCCGTTGCCGGGAACTCTTCTACACCACGGGAAACCGCTGGCTTAGGTGCATGGATTGCAACTAACGACATTATGGGTACTGCTGGTAGCCCTGCAAGTCCAACTGGTAACGGAACCGATGCTCGTACTGACGGGACCCAAAGGGTCTTTACTGAGGCTATGTTAAAAAGCGCAATGCAGTTAGCATTTACCGCTGGCGGTAAGCCATCAATAATGATGACTGGCCCGTTCAACAAAACCAAAGTATCAGGCTTTGCTGGTATTGCTGCACAGCGCTACATGGCTCCAAGTGATGGTCCAACTACGATTATTGGGGCTGCTGACGTTTATTTGAGCGATTTCGGTAGCTTATCCTGTGTAGTTAACCTTTTTCAAAGAGAAAGGGACTGTTTTCTGTTAGACCCAGAGTTAGCAGAAATCGCTGTTCTACGTCCTATCCAGACCGTTGATCTAGCCAAAACTGGTGACGCAACCAGAAAAATGGTTCTCGGCGAGATGGGCTTACAGGTTACTAATGAAGCCGGACACGCAGGCGTGTTCGATCTTACAGTATCATAATAGCTTTAGGGGCAGCTTAATTGCTGCCCCTACTCCCAGGGAATAGCCTTTAAAAAGGAATTATATAAGATGAAAAGATTATGGAGCCATGATCCAGCAACCGGGATTAAAAAGTATTGGCACGTAACTGGTAAGGGTGAGTATGTCGTTGAGACAGTTATGGACGTTAAGCCAATTGTGGAGGCTAATAAAAAGCAAAGAAATAACATGGATAAGAGACATAAGGACGTCAATAAAGTTGCCTCAATACCGCTTCCAATATACTACGAGCTAAAGCGTAAGGGTATCGCTGACGATCCTAAGGCATTATTTAAGTGGCTAAACGATAGCGATAATGCCTGGACCAGAACAAGAGAAAGCACGCTATGAGTATTGCAAACTATACCGACTTAAAAAGTTCGATAGCAGATTTTTTAAATCGTGATGATCTTACTTCAGTTATTCCTGATTTTATAACTCTAGCCGAGGCCGATATGAATAGACGCCTCAGGCACTGGAGAATGGAGACCCGTAAGGTAGCTCTCTTAGATACTCAATACACAGCTTTTCCACTAGATTTTATCGAGGGCATACGCCTGATGTTGACGGGTACTACAGAATTCAGAATGGAGCTGATAACTCTCAGCGAGTTAATGGACAAAAGATCTCAAAGTAATGCCTCAGGAACTCCACGATTTTATGCATCTGTCGATGGAGCTTTTGAAGTTTACCCGACGCCAGATCAAGACTACACACTTGAGATGCTTTACTACGAAAGAATAGAGGCATTAAGTAGTAGTATTGCAACAAATTGGGTTTTGACTTATTACCCAGATATTTACCTTTATGGGGCTTTAACGCACAGTGCTCCGTACTTAGGTGAAGACGCCAGGACGAAAGTCTGGGCAGAGTTGTATCAAAACGCGATAAGTGGTACAAACATGGAAGACCAACAGGCCAAGTCTAGCGGATCAGGCCACAGAATGAGAATTAGGAGTTTTGGATAAATGGCAAGTTTTACTAAAGTAAATGACTTTGTGGTCAATCTGGCGAACGCAATGGATATGAACGCTGACACGTTTAAAATTGCATTGTGTGCGACTGATCCCGCATCAGGAACAAGCATCGTAACGGACGGCAATGGTGTTTTGGCAAACGCAACGGAAATCAGTTATACAAACCTTTCTGATAGAACATTAGCAAACGTAACAAGCACCCAAACAGGCGGCACTTATAAATTATCTGCCGATGATAAAGTGCTTACAGCATCAGGCGGTTCTGTTGCGGCTTTTAGATATGTTGTTGTTTATAACGATACGCCAACATCCCCTGCTGACCCAATCGTTGGTTATTATGATTATGGCTCATCACTTACATTAAATGATGGCGATACGTTTACTATCGATATTGGTACAAACGGCTTATTAACGCTAACATAGTAGGAGCGCATCATGGCAAAACTTTTTAACAGAGCCAAGATGAACACTAGCACTACTGGCACAGGTACAATGACATTGACCTCTGCCGATACTGGTTTTCAGACCTTTGCAGCGGCAGGCGTTTCTAATGGTGATGTTGTTACATACGTTATTGAGGAAGGTACAAACTGGGAAATAGGAACTGGAACCTATAGCTCAAGCGGTACTTCTTTAACAAGAACGCCAAGCGAAAGCAGCGGTGGCGGTAGTGCTATAACATTAGGCGGTAATGCAAAAGTTTTTATAAGTTCTTTAGCTGACGATTTTGGAAAACTACAATCAGGTGGAGCAACTAAAATTGTAGCAGCGGCAGGCGGTGTGGAAATCACTGGTAATGTTGTCATTTCTGGAAATGTAGATGGTAGAAACATATCAGGTGATGGAACTAAACTTGATGGGGTTGCATCTAGTGCGGATGTAACAGCAACAGCCATATCAGCATTGCCAACTGTAACAAGTTTATCAGGCTCAGATATAATACCAGTTATAACAGGCGCAGGGGTTAAGAAAGCAACTATTACTAACGCTGCACTCCAAGGACCGACAGGACCGACAGGACCGCAAGGTAACTCAGTGACAGGTCCAACAGGTCCAACAGGACCGCAAGGTAACTCAGTAACGGGGCCGACAGGTCCAACAGGTCCAACAGGACCGACAGGATCGCAGGGAAATTCTGTTACGGGTCCTACGGGTCCTACGGGAAGTCGCGGCCCTACGGGTCCTACGGGAAGTCGCGGCCCTACGGGTCCTACGGGGCCGACAGGAAATTCGCAAACTGGTTACAATTCGGTGGGTTCTTATGCGATTATGAAAAGAACAGGTATAAGTTCAGGTCTAAGCCCTAACAGTAACTACTCAGGTTCAAGTATAGAATTTACTGGCTTCAACCAATTACAAACTTGGCAATCAACACATGATAACTGGAATAACGGACCTCAAGGTTCTGGAACATGGCGAAGCATGGCATCAGTTGGCGGTTTTTCGAACTGGTATGCGGCTGGTTTATTTGTAAGGATTTCATAAATGAGTACACCAATAACAGAATATCGTAATGCTCAAATAATCAACGAAAGTGGTAGCCGTATTGATGTTGAAATAAACCATCCAGAGCATGGGTGGATACCTTATACACTTGATACAGACGATACCGATATGACTATTGATAATAGTGCGCTATTAACACTGATTGGCGCAGACAAAGCAGCGTATGTTGCCCCTACAGCAGAAGAAGTTACAGCAAAACTTGAAGCAGATATTAGGGCAGAACGTGATGGTCGGCTATGGCAAGTTGATGGGATTATTTCTAATCCTTTACGGTGGGCGGCAATGACAACTGAACAGAAAAGTGCTTGGTCAACATACAGACAGGCTTTGTTAGATGTTCCTGCACAATCTAATTTTCCGCAATCAGTAACTTGGCCTGAGAAACCTGATGTATAATGGATATAAAAGAATTTAACTTACTAGGCACAAGTGCCTTTCAAATAGATAACTTCTACGACAACCCTGCTTTTATTATGGATATGATTTTATCTGGGCCACCTAATAAAGTGATTACAGAGCATCCTTTACATGGCAGTGAGTTTTTTGACCTTCGACATCATAGAGAAGAGCCAACACTTAAAAAGTACACAGACCAAATTATAGAAGTTTTAGACGATGAAAATTTCTATGTTTACAAGGAAAACAATGTTGATGTTTTAGATACCAACTTCATGCGTTGGAAAAAATCCGACTTTAATAATTATGAAGATAATTTTTGGTTTCCTCATCAAGATGAAGGTTGGGTTTGTATAGTATATCTAAATGAAGCTGAAACAAACGGAACAAATATCTACAAAGATAAACATGGTAGTATTTACAAGTATGGTGGAAGGGTAACAGAAGCTGACCGCCATCCTTGGAAGCCTAAATCAGATTTTGAAATAGTTGATTATTTAGCCCCTAAATTTAATAGGGGGTTTTTATTTGACGCCGCAAAAGTGCCTCATGGTGCAGCGGTAAATGACGAAACATATTTTTATTCTGAAGCAGACCGCAACTACAGTCGGCACAGATTAAATCAAGCATTATTCTTTTTTCCAAGAGGTAACAGGTGAGACAGAACTGGCAGTTATGGAGTTCAAACCTCCCAGACGATATTATAGAAAAAATTGTTAGTCTTGCAGGCGAAACAGAAACCGCAACGACATTTAATGATGGCGATGACAGTATTAGAAGCAGTCGTGTGAGTTGGATGACACAACATGATTGGTTAAGAAATAATTTGTTTGAGTATGTCGATTTCGCAAATCAAAATTCTTTTCATTTTAATATACATAAGCAAGCAGACATACAATTTACGGAGTACCATGCTAATGAAAAAGGACATTATGGTCTGCACCATGACGTTGATTGGAACAGCACTGGAAACTTTGACAGAAAAATTTCAGTAACGGTTCAATTATCAGACCCCTCAGAATATGAAGGTGGCAGTTTTGAATTTACCGAAACAGAAAGTCCTGACATTGAAGCATCTAAGGCTAAAGGAACTGTTTTAGTTTTCCCAAGCTATCTTCAACATAAAGTTAATCCAGTAACAAAAGGTATTAGAAGATCTCTTGTTGCATGGTTTCAAGGTCCAAGATGGCAATAGAAAGGTTTAAATTATGACAGGTTTTGCTCCTATAGCCGCAACATCATTAGGCCAATCAAGCACTAATGCAAATTACCAACTTCAAGTTTCAAGCGGAACATTTACTGTTTCTCTGCGTGGCGCGTCATTATTAATATCTGACCTTTTTCCACATGGGTTGTTTGAATATGATGGTAAGGCTGTTACTTTTTCTGCTCAAAGACCTCTATCTGTTAACAATGGTGCTTTTGCTTATACTGGTCAAACCGTTGAATTAGACTACGGTTTTGGAATTGTAGTAGACACAACAGCGTTTACATACTCTGGGCAAACAGTTGTTTTAGATGTTGGTTTTGGGCTTGCAGCAAGTAACGGATCATTTGCCTTAACTGGTCAAAGCTTTGGCTTTACAAAGCAAATGAACATTTCGGCTGAAACTGGCGTTTTTA
>Ga0181409_1000185_pt1 | contig 24947 bp, 26 predicted proteins | sample 32SPOviralmetaG_FD_130138 | JGI IMG/M metagenome (GOLD analysis project Ga0181409, IMG submission 130138) | Marine viral communities from the oligotrophic San Pedro Time Series (SPOT) site, San Pedro Channel, CA, USA - 32 SPOT_SRF_2012-05-30 | ecosystem: Environmental > Aquatic > Marine > Strait... | reverse complement strand
GTTTCAGATCGGAAGAGTGGAAAGTAGTATATATATGGAGGGGTTTTTGGGACACCGCACCATATATGGTTTGTCCCTTTTTTCCCCCTTCCACTCTTCCTTACCATTAAGGTCTGTGCTGTATCCAGCATACTTACCGAAGGTCTGTCTGTGAGCGAAGCGAACCTACTTATCCTTACGAAGTAAGGTCTAACTGTGCGAAGCACAGCCCCTTATTATGCTCTCCCTGCTGTAATCAGCATCAATATTGTAAAAAATTTTGGCGTAAATTGCATTAGCAATTATTGATGTTATAGGTGTGAATATTATGTAAAATAATTTTTAAATTTTACATCATATTATGGTGTGGATTATATTTTTAAATACCACCAATTATCCTTCTTATATTTCTGTTTCACCCATTTACCTTTATCATTAAGGATGTAAATATCCTGACGATTTTCCCTCTCATAACCTCTGGCTTTCCAGCAGGTTTTACAGAGGGTTTTATGTTTGAAATCGTTTTTAATTGGTCGCATCTTGGCTTTGCAGTTTTTACATCTAACATTATGTTTCTTACGATAATCGTTTATCTTTTTCTTCTGTTCTTTTTGAAGTCGTCGCATCATAGCATACATTTCTAAATCAGTCATACTCATTATAATATATGTGGATATTATTTATTCCTAAATAAAAACGAATGAGGAAAAATATGGATAATATCTGTTTTTATATCAATCATTAATAGTTGTTAATGATTTTATGTATAAAATTTTGTTTTATATGTATGTGTAAGGAAGTGATTTTTTTATTAAGAAAACCCTTAATAACTATGAAGGATTTTCTATATAAAATATTTATGGAAATTAAAATCCTATTTCCCTCACAAAATTATTCATACTACTTACACAACCGTTATTATGGAATTTAAAATTACATCTTTTACCACCTTCTAACAAGTCAAATTTAATTCGTTTTCCATCATATAACATCTCATACAGTTTATCAAGAGATATACCCATCTTGTTTGCAGTATATAGGATGGTGCTATTAGGAACACCCTTCATCCGTATATGAAAACCTCTAACTTTTTTATTACCATAATCACCTACAAGACAATCAATATAACATTTCTTACCTAAAAAGATACTCTTTTCCGCATAAACATTTTTACATTCATTACCATTCTCGTCTTCCAAATCAAAATCTATATGAAATTGTCCTAACTGTTTTCCATCCAATTCCTTACCATAAATTTCTTTGAATTTTTTCTTTAAGACCGCAACATCGTCCCAAACCATATGAATACTATCTGTATCTTGATAATATGCTGTTAAATTATTATCTTCACACAGACACATTACTTCATTCATAATTCTTTTACTCATACTTAACACCTCAACCCCTACCACACAATTATTAAAGTGCTCGTTTATGGTCTTATGTAATTTAAATCTATATTTATCTGATTCAAACATTTTTTCATATTCTATGATGTAATTATAATTATCTCTAATATACTTATCCACATCTTTCTTACCTACTATCGCCTCCTCTGTATTAATAGGTTTCAATATTGTCTTACCATAAGCACTATTCATAATTAATTTATATACCAGTTGTGCTTCGTTTTTCTGTTTTTTTAATTGTAATCTCAAATCAAATACCCTCTTAATAACTTCTCTTATTAATGGATTTCTACCTTCATCATAATAATATCCTAATAATACATCAAATTTTACTTGTTGAAATTTTATTAAATCTTCAAGACCAATTCTATCAATATATAATTCTTTTCCTACCATATCGTTATGAAATACCCTCACACCATTTTCATTTACTTCACTCATCAAACTAAAATGTCTATCAATACCTACATCTGTAATTTTTATTTTAACAAAGAAACCATCTATGCTCTGTAAAAAATTCCAGTTCTTTTGATTATCGTTTAATATTTTAGGTTTTCCCATCAAACATCCTTCCATTCTATACATAGACGATGGATAGAGTGAAACTCCATCATAATCAGCCATTTTCTGTCCTTTATGGTCTGGATTTTCTACACTATCAAATTTCCATTTAATATTATCTCTACACATAGTGCGTCCTCCTACCACGCATTTTTGAATAAATAACTGTGGAACACCTGCTAATTGATATACACCATCATACACACCATTCTTTTTCATATACTTATCTGCTAATGACGCAATAGTCCATACACCATCAACATCAATACTAATCTGCTTTAACACCCATCCTCTAAATGTTTCATATCCTGCTTTTAATACTTTGCAGTCCATCATACAATAATATTCACTATATTTCATCATATTAAAATGTTTCTTACCATTATGGTTTATAATCATACCTAATCTTTTAAGATTTTTAAGAAACTGCTTATACTCACCATCTCTGTAAAAATGTCTTTTCGCCTTACTACATTCTACAATATTTTCTCTTAAATTTTTCATATTATAGAGGTCATATGGGAACACTTCTTTTTCTTGTTTTAATTTAAAACATTTACCAAATTTTCTTAACGGCATAGCAATAAGTTTTAAACTATCTTTAAATTGTAGTCGCAACATCGTCTTATTATTTTTCCAACTACAATAATTAGCAGTAGCATTCATAAGACCACTACCTTTTGTCTTCTGGTCTATACCAAATAAATATTTCTGGAAAAATCTGTAATCATAGTTGCAGTTATGAGCGATGAGTAATGCTTTTTTACAAGGAATATCCATATAACCACCTTGAATATTGTATTCACCAGTTTCTTCACCAGATGCTCTTACCTCTGTTAATTTTGTAATAGCATCCAACATCAATCTACAACAGTCATCACCATAAGAACATATTTTTTCACCATCATCACTAATAGCACACGCCATATATGGTCTATGAACTCTAATAATTCTTTTCTTTTCTAATTCTTTTAACTCTTGTTTATCCTTTTGTGTTAAATCTACTTTTGATTTTATCTTATCTATTTTGCTCTCAATAGTTGTATTTATCATACTAAATTTAAAACTCTCTGTATCAAAAAACCATTTCTTAAATTCCTTACCTCTCTTTACCTTATATTGCTCTTTTTCAATATCATATTCATTTTCAAGACAGCATTCTTCGTCATCATAAATTAAATTATCAAAATCAAATGCTCTATCTACAAATTGTGTTTCTAAAATACCTTTATCAAATGAAATAGGCACTAAATATTTTTCTTTATTTTCAAACAAGTAATGCATAACTTTAAAACTATCTGTTTTTCTATTATCATCAGAACAATAACTCATCTTGCGTTTTTTATAAAAATATCTCATTTCATCAACGCCATAATGGTCTATCAAATTAAAATAATTTTTTAATGAGAACATAGTAAAATCACATTTCTCTACTAAAAAGTAATGTCTATCAATCAATCCAATTTCATAACTTTCGCTGTGTCCCTTACCATAAATAATAGCACCTTTTCTCGCATCACGCTTTCTCAATCTTATTTCAATATGTAATTTTTCACATACTATTTTTAATTTACTCATAGGAACATCACGATTGACTACAAAACTGGTAAGACGATTGAGTTTTTCTTCACTCATTCCACCATTTTCTAATGCTTTATATAAACAATTATGTTTATAATTATCTGGTATTACTGCTTTATACACACCATATCTGGTAAGGTCAAATTCAACTAATGATAAATATTTAAAGAATGCTCCACCTTTTTTAGTTTTTATTTTACCAGATTTATTAAAATCGCTTGAAGAATAATCTGGATATGTGATTGTTAATGATGTAGTTTCACTTAATACAGTAGCAAATTCAGCATCGCTATAATGTGCTCCACCTACTGCGTAATCTTCTTGTTGTGTTTTTAATGCGTCAATAAGACCTTCAATATTGCTCTGGTTTAATGTAAAAAATCTTTCTGTTTCATCAATCTCATTAGCATCAAGTGTAATACCACCTGCTCTTAATAAGACCATTTCACCAGCAAAAATATCCATTACCATTCGTAAAATGGTTTCAATTCCTAAAATTTCTATATCTTTTTCTACTATGTAAGCAGAACCTTTTTTACCTAATTTAAAATTAATTAACCTACTCATTAAATCTTTTCTTACCTTTCTTGCTTTGATAATCTGTTCTCTTTTTCTATCAACATCGCTATTAAAACCTTCTGCTAAAAATCTATAAGCATATCTAATGCTCCTAAATCTTTTTCCAGTTCCTCGTAATTCCTTTGCGTAATCCATAACAATTTTATTTTGGTTTTTAACACCTTTAATACCTTTAAAGGATAAACCAAACATTTTTCTTAATCTTCTCTTACTATTTTTAGATATATCTATATTGTTAATTAACTTGATGTAGCGTGGTAATCTTGAAGTCATTATATTATCCGTAGATAATAAAGTCGTTTGAAAATCTCCTAAACTTTCTCCCATTATATTCTATATGAGGAAAATAATTTTGGAAAATAAACGCCTAAATAAAAATTCCTAAATGTTTTTATATATTTTTGAAAAATCCCTAAATATATAAAATTCCTAAATAAAATAAATTTACCATCCACCAGCAAAAGATGGTTGTGTATCCGTTGTATCCATAGTAGGTGTAATTAACATTCCTCGCTGTGCTAATGTAGGGGGTGGTTTAGGAATAGATACTTGTTTTACACTTGGTGCGTCTGGTTTTTTACCGAATAACTGTTCTACCCAATCAACAATACCTTTACCTGCCTCATATAAAGCACCACCTTCTAAAACAGCACCTGCTACTTGTAGCGGAACGCCAATTACAGCACCTATACCAGTAGCATCCAACGCAGTTCCAGCCCCTTCTAATCCAGCACCCACACCTTCATCAACTGCTGTTTCACCTGCTCCTTCTCCTGCGTCTGCTAATGCGTCTTCTCCTTCTTCCGCACCATCTTCCGCACCATCTCCTTCTTTTGTTTCTTCACCAGCATCTTCTTTGGTTTCATTACCAGTTTCTTCTGGTGCGGACGAAGGTGTCCTTTCTGGTGCGTTAGACCTTAATTGCTGTCCTCTCGCATCTTCCATACCCATCTGCGTCTGCTCTCCTGCTCTATCAAAATCAATATCACCATTTGCTGTTCTTGGAACTTCAAACTGATTCATAAAATCATCAAACGACATATCTGCTTCATCTACATTAGCAGGGTCTTCTACTGCTCCGCTTGTAGCACTACCATCTGCTTCAAAACCTTCTCCACCTTCTGCTCCTCCACTACCTCCACCAGTTTCATTCATTTCAACATCACCATCTTCATCACCTGCTCCTGCTCTGCTTCTTTGATTAATATTATCTTGCATATCTTGTAATCTTCCTCGTCCTTCTCTAATAGCACTTCTTCCTCGTCCCATAAGGTCATCCACACCTTGTTCTGCTTTACCTCGTAATTGATTAAATTTTCCTCTTACCATATTATTAAATCCTTCTGTATCAGAAGAAATTTTACCACCAGCAAACCTATTATCTACATAATCAAGTGCTTTTCCACCATATTTTTTGAAAGTTCTTATACCAACTTCCTCACCTAAACCTCGTAAGGCATCTAAATCTGTTTTAGTATAAGCATCTTGTAATAATTGTTTATTTTTACCTACAATTTGTCTATTAACTGCTTTAATATTATCTACATCCTCTCTAAAACCTGCTAAATTGTTATTAATCTCACCTGCTGATTGAGCGTAAGCGTTATATACAGAACTCGCCATTTTACTATATAATTATATTAGAAATAAAATTTAATTATACATTATTATCTGTTTTTTCATCTTTATCTTCATCACATTTCTCAATTACATCTGCTAATTTTGTAGCCATACAACTACTACCTCTCAATAAACAAACAACAGTATCAAAAACACCATTACCTTTATGCTTCTTGATAAATGGTAATACTTCACTAAAAACAAACAACATACCTAAAACAATTGTTGCATATTCATATCCTTTATCATTTATAACCACATCACTACTCGTAGAGTTCATAATATATTTAGATTAGATATTATGAATGATTAAAATAATCGTAATATTGAGAATAACTTTTTCTTTGTTGTTTTTGCTTTAATGACCTCTCAAAATGTTTAAATTCATAAATATTTTTATGAGGTTCTTCATCATCTTTTGGTTTTCCTATATCTCTTGCGTAGTTAATAAATTTATTTTCTGGTAATTTTCCCATACTATTATGCGTTAATGTATTTACTTCTTTTTCTCTTACTCCTATCGCCCATTTTATAAAACTCCACATTATAATATACTATTAGAAAATTTTACCAAAGCAACTGGTCTGCGTAATAAGAATTTGTCCCTTTTTTATGTCTATTCTTATTATGTCTTATTTTATATAATTTTCTCCTTTTATCTGCGTATTCCTTACCTTTTGTCTTCTTAAAAGTTGGAAAATCTCCATAACCAATAGCACCTACACTTGCTACTTTTTTACCATTTTTGAATACATCTATTTTCTTCTTTTTATTAGTGCTTCGCTTTACACTAACACCTAAAACTTTTGCTCTTGCTCTCGTATATGCTGTAATACTATAACTCATTATAATATGATTACATTTTATTTTTATTTAATAATTTATTTCCTACTAAAACTGGTTTTTCTTTTCTATATTCCATAAATCTTTTACCAGCATTAATAGCACTTTGTCTGGTATTATATTTTTTATTAACATATTTCTTCTCGTTAATTTTCCATAACATATATTTTTCTTTGACCTTTTTTATCTGATAGGGCATTATTAATAATATATTATATTAAAATATTTTATTAATAAAATCCTTAATAACTGTTAAGGAAATTCTATACTAATTTTTCATTTCCTTATAACCCCCTATGAATTAAATTATTCTATAACATTTACTATACCAGAACTAATATTGGCTACTCTCTGTGTTTTTACAAAAAATCTGTATCGTCTTTGCTGACCGTCATCATCATTAGCAACAACCAAACGCTCACTATAAATCATAGGTAAATTACTTACTCTTTTACCTTGACCGAAAGCATTAGACAATTTAATACCGTCCCAATGCATAGTTCCTACTTCTGATGTCTGGTCGTAGCCGTTAAGTTGTCTATTACTTATACCTAATACATCATCACTACCATCATCAAGTGTGCTTGATTTCCAAGACCATCTGTAATCACAAAGCATAATTGGTAATCCATCCTCTACGGCATCTGATTCTGATTTCTGTAAAGAACTATTTTTAAGAGGCATACTATACCAATTTTGACTATCAATATTAAGTTGCATCTCTTTTCCTAACCTATAAGCCATAGAATTATAAATACCAATATTATTAATTTCTAAATTAGCATTATCTACATCCTGCTTCTGGATTACAATAGATTTTACTTTTTTACCACCATAAGCAAGTTGGAATTCTAAATTTTGAGTATCTCCTCCACTCGCAACAGTAATGGTATTTTCCTGCGTAAGCATTTCATCATAAGGCACATCATAACCTCCTTTATTCATAATTTCATCAGCCAATCCTTCCATAAGGTCTGGATAAAATAGATAATCAGCACATATAAGACAATCTGGTTCGCTAAATTCTGTAATTAGTGGTGCTGTTGTTCCAGTAGGATTTTGAACTCTATGACCTAATGCGTCATCACTCCATTCAATATTTAATGCTACTTCTTGATTAATAGCAAAAAGAGGTAATTGAAGACCACGCATAAAAGGAATTAGTTGTGAAAGCCCCACCATAAATGTAGGACAATTATTAAAATCTCCTTTAATCTTTTGCTCCTCCGCAGTAGATAAACCCATCTCTGCTGTTGTGTTATTTTGAACTCCACCATCAACACCACCAGCATTAAACTCTGTTAAAGCATATTCTGTTCCTTCTCTACCTAACACACCATATGGACCAGAAAAACCTCTCGCATTAACAGATGTTGCTGATGGTGCTATAAGTCCTCTTGCTGTTGAACCTACAAAAATATCATTACCACCTTGTTTAGGCATAATAACACCTTTTTTATATTCATTTGAATAATGAAGACGCATCCAAGTATTATACTGTCCTACTTCATCTAAATTACTAATTCTACGACCACCTATGGTAAGAAATGCTCTTCGTATCCAAGACAAAGCACCAGTTCCAGTAGGTAAATATCCTGCAAAAACATTAGCACCTACATCTACTCCATTAGCACTTTTTACACGCAATTTCATTTGAAGATGTGAATTGCTGTCTAATATTCCTTTCTTTTCAAACACAAACTTACATCCTTGCTGTGAAAAATTAACTGGACGCAAAATAGATGTATCTACACTCTGCGTTTCTGGACGCTGTAATACATTTGTTCTCAATAATGCTGGTAAAGACCTTCCGCTCATTATATACTATTTATTAATAAATTAAAATTTTTTAAACTCTAAATTATTATTTACTAAATATTTAATTCATCACATTAACCATCCCATTCTGGAACATTATGGTATTCTTATGTTTAACATAAAGGAAAAGAGAATGAGGAACTAAAATTTTACCTTGAAGATTATGTCTGATTCTCATTCCTAATGGTGTTCCCTTATAATTAGTTCCATTATCTGTAATTTTATCCGTAGAAAAACCCATAGTAAATTGCTGGACTTTATCTTCATCTACAAGTGCTGGTTTATCTTTTCTATTAAATCTTGCTTGTTTAACAGTCAATCCTCCTATACGCTGATAAGGATTAGACAATTCTGTCTGTAATGATTTAACGAAATTACCACTAACCCAAGTATCTCTTAAAGCATTTAATTCTTCCCAATTAGCAAAACTATCTGCTATACCTTGTCCTTCTGTTTCATTACTATCAACCTCAAAATCAAGTGGAAGACGCATACCACCTTTTGTGAAGGTAAGTTCTTCTAAAAGAACCCTATTTTTCAATTCACCAGCACCATCTACCGTTAGAACTTGTGTAGTTCGTTGAGAATTGTAATCATAATTGCTTACCCAATTTGAAGGAATAATATTACTAATCACATTAAGCGTTCTACCAGTATTAATATTTAGAGAAATATTATGGTCGTCGCTGTTAAGAACATTATAAAACGATGAATAAGTATTATATTCCATAACACCATTTCTATTTTGCAACATCGCTCTTCGTCCTTCTGTTGTAGGACATTCTGCTTCAAAAGAGCATAATACATTTGTAATAGCATAAAAAGCACCACCATCATCCTTTGCGGAATTAGATGCGGAATTACGCCATTTATTATTATTAATAACATAATTAGAATTAGCAAGTGTAATGATTATACGCAGACCTTGAACGAGTTGTAAATCTACTGGTTGTCCTTGTAAAAATCCATCAAGCAGAGGAATACAAAAATCAAAAGGTCTATCACATTTTTTAGCGGTAGAAACATCTTTTCCTAAACCACCTAACCCACTATCATTACCATTAAGGTAAGTATTAATACTATCATAAAGTGGTAGTAATGATGCTGTAAGGCGATTATATGACTTAATGGTTGAATATGTCGCACCATTTAGCGACTGTATAGTTAATGTTTCTATACAACTATGTATTCCAGAACGACCATCAATATAAAAATCTCTGGTCGGTGCGGAAGAAAAGAAATCAGAAGAATTAAGTGGTAAAACATTACCAGTTCCATCACTTACCTTAAATGTCCCACTAATTCTTAAACTTTTTCCGTTCATAATCTTCGGCATTCTGGGTATATCAAAAATTATCTGATTTAATCCAGAACGGTCAGAAAATGTTCCATCACCTAAATTTGTTGCGTTTAACTGGATAAATTCTCTCGTAGTTCCATTATAACTCATCTTATATAATTAATATATATTTTTAAATTTTTTAAAATTATATATTTTTCTTCAACAAAATTTTATTTGTTATTATTTATATTTGAACGGATATACCACCTTTTCCTACAATTAATCGTCTTAATCCACCTACATAAGTAATGAATAGTTTATTTTTCTGTGGATTTTGAGGAGAATTTTTGTAATCAACTCTTAACTGGAAACCACCATCTTTAACAAGAGGATAAACACCACCATAACGAGCAAGAGAACGAGCAATAACAAGATTTTCACTCTGGAAATCTAAATTTCTTACTTGCATTTTAGAACTTCCTAATGCTTTCTCTGTTTCAAAAAGTGCTACTTGCTCTACAAGTGGTCCAGTAGTAAGATTAGTTAGTTGTGCTAATGATACACGCTGTGTGGGCTGTTGTTTATTAGCAATAAGGAAATTATAATTCTTAACATTATCAACACAACTTTCTAAATTGTTATTGACTATGGTTTCAGCAAGTCCATTCTCTGTTGGTTTTACAAGAGCAGATGTAGCCCTCATATTCAAAGCAGGAATATTTAACTGGACTACTTGTTCTGATGATGTAATGTTATTACGATAAACATTCCAACTGTAATAATCGTATGACGCACCTTCTTCTGTCTGTGTTCCTTTCATAAGTGCTTCAACATATCCAGATGGTGGCTGTGCTGTTTTTACAACAAGTTCAATATCTTTAACAGTAATAGTAGGTGTAAGAGCACTTCCAGCACTATTTCCCAAAAAATCTGCTAATTCCATAAAAACTTGATTATTTTCAACCGCACCAGCAGTTCCTGCTGGAACATTTCCAACACCACCTTTCAAGGACGCAATAGGAACATTAGCAGGATTAGAAACAACAACACTTACAGAAACAAGACCACCAGCATTTTCATTAGCATTACAAGAAACAGATTGAATAACACCTAAATCAACCTTTACTGGTGCGACACCAGTTGCTGATACATTATTAAATGCGTGAAGATGCTTACCTACAATATAATTATGTGCTCCTACCATCTGCTGTCTAACAAGACGACAACCAGCGTCAAATTCTGCTTGTTTAAGACCTGCTTGAAGAGCACCACCACCAGTATTTTCTGTAATCTGATTATATCCAGCATTTATTTCCGTCTGTAATTCAAGAGTAATTGGCGTTCCAGCACCACCACCACCAGTAGCATCAAGAATACCAAAACGACAACTTTCCACACCATTAGGAACTTTTGCTAAACCATTTTCCGCCATAACACCAGCACAACTCCACGCTCTTAAACATTTTTGAGCGTTTGCTAAATCAACTTCTACACGCAAACCATCCGTAAGCATAGCAGGAAACATTTTAGTATTAGGTTCTCCTAAAATACCACTATACAATCTCATAGCAACTTCAACTTCATTAGATTTAGGAATAGCACCATCATTAGCACCGTTCATAAAATCCGCATTAGTTGGTGCTACATTACCAGTAATATAAGAATTATAAAACATACTATTATTAGCATTTCTTGATGGTAGATTATCATAAGTCGCACCATCATAATCTCTTGATGTATATTCAAGTGCTTCTGTAATACCACGCTTATTTCTAATAGAACGATTTTCTGTGTAATGATGCATAAGTTCTGCGAGTTCATCGTAATTCTGTATGGTTTCAAGTTGTGTATTCTGGTTTGCGTCATAAATACGCACTTGGTCTATGAGTGAATGTGAGCCACATTTATTACTTAAATGAACTACTGCTGGTGAATTATTAACACTAACATTCATTTTTAAATATGTCTGACGAGGGTCAATAAATCCCATAAATGAAGGAATATGAAATCTTACGGTCTGTCCGTCGCTGTAAGATAATTGATTATCAGATGGAACAAAGGTAGATTTTGAAGGAATAGTTTTGTTGTATTGGCTACTAACGAAATCCATTATATATATTCTAACTAAACATTTTTAAAAAAATTCAACTTCTTTAAAAATATTTTTTCAAAAACTTTTGTTAATAAAATCCTTAATAGTTATTAAGGAAAATCTATATAAATTTTTCTTTTGTGATATACCCCTTATAAAAGTGATTTTTACCTACATAATCACCAAAATAAAATAATATAATAAAATCTTCTATTTAGATTATCAAGATAATCTTTTACTTCTTTTTTAATAAAATCTTGATTTATCAAGGAAGAATAATTCATAATTTCTAATATAACTACATATTTTATTTTTTATCAAATTTTTTAACTCGTCCTTTGGTCTTCTTTTCTTTCTGTGCTTCTTTAATTTTCTTTTTTCCAAGTTCCTTGAATGTTGCTGGTGTCTTTTTTGTTATTCTTTTTGTAGGTCTATATACATCTCCTTTCTTTTTATAACCTACTTTACCGTCTTGTGTTCTCCATTTTTCTTTAAACCATCTTCCTAATCCTTTCTTATCATCCTTTTTACCTTTATAAGGCGATTTATTACCATATTTCCTCTTAAATGCTTCTTTATATTTCTTAACAATTAAACCACTTCTATACGCAGAATGTATTTTTATTGAACTGGTTATATCTTTTTTAATCCTATTATATAAGACCATATCTACTGGTGTAGGCATTATATAATACTATTATATTTTTTATTTACAATAACAAATTTTACAATCTTTTAATCCTTGTGCTCTTGCTATACGAGGTAAAATTCCTTTAACTAATTTTCGTTTTTGTCCTCTTTTATCTACAAACCAATAAGAATCAGTTTTTCTATCACACATTATTTTCATTTCTTTTAATGGAGTAATATTATCATTATCCATCAAATATTTTATGCAGTGCTTACATCCACCACAAACTTTAACTGGAACTCTGGGGTCTAATCTACTAAAACCTTTCATCACACTTCTATCGCATTTATGGTAATGAGGTGTTTCATCCCATATTCTTTTTTCCTCTAATCTCCTATGTAATGCTTCTTCATCTGGTTTGACTTTATGTTTAGCACTAAATCCCTCCATAACCGCTTTATCTTCGTCAGTTAATTCATAATCTGGATACATTTTTCTCCAATCAGTCATTTTATATAATAACTAAATATATTAAAAATTTTTAAATGTTTTATTTTTTCTTTGCTTTATATTCGGCGGATAATTGTTTTAAAGTTTTACCACTTCCTTTACTGGCTTTAACATAATCACGCCAAGGATTACTTTTTTTAGTATCTTTACCTTTGGATTTAGATACATTACCCTTTTTACCAGTAAAATCTTCCTCTCCTTTATCAGTTTTAGATTTAGATTTTTTCTTTTGTCCTTTCATCGCTTTTGCTTCATCTGCTTTATCTTTTTTTGTCTGTTTTTTACCCTTAATAATCTTTTTATTTTTAGGTTTTGCTTTTTGCTGTGAAAGCATTTCTGTAATACCTTTTGCTTTCTTTTTCATCTGTTTAGGTGCTGTTGCTGGTGTCTGTGATGTTTTTGCTTTTGATGATTTAACCCTTCCTAATGATTTCATAGCATCTGTTAGTGTATAAGCAAAATCTTTTTTAGTTTTATGTCTTACATTCTTACCTTTAATTGTAAAATTTTTTAACTGTTCTGCTAAATCACTTGCGGTCATACGATAAACTCCTTTACCTCCTATACCACGCTTACCATATTCTACATCTGTCTTAAACATTTTGTTAAATGATGTTAATATCTTTCTTGCTTCTGATACTTTAATATCCATTTTACCAACTCTTACCATTTATTATATAATTATCAGTATATAATAAAAATTAATCAATTAATCTTTTGTGTGCTATTTCATAATGTTTTTTATTTAACTCAATTCCTATAAATTTTCTTCCTAAATTTTTACACGCTAAACCAGTTGAACCACTTCCCATACAACAATCTAAACAAGTATCACCTTCATTACTAAAATATTTTAATAAAAATTCTAAAATAAATTGTGGTTTTTCTGTTATATTAGGAATTAATTTTTTATTTCTAACAGCATATTCGCTAATAACATTAGTAGGTAATATTGGTGTATATACCGCAGATTGTGAATGATACATATTATCTTTTCCAATTATTAATGGTGTATTTACTACATTTAATGGTAAGCGTGGTTTATATACTTTATGTTTTGAATTTTTATAATGCTTGATAATAGCATTAGGTTTTATATTATTTTTCTCATTTCTTAATTCACATACTTTATGATATTTTGCATAATTATATACTGGTTGATGTTTATAGAAAATAAATACATATTCTGTTGATTTACCTAACCTTTTTCTACTCAATAATGGTGTGGTTGTTCTTTTTTTATCCCATACTATTTCATATTTAAAATGTTTAGGACAAGAATTTATTAATTCCACACCAAATTTCATATCACCAAACATAAATATAGGTGTATTTTTCTTACTAACTCGCCATAATTCTTTCCATAATATTTTCAAATCTAATGGTTTATCCCATTCTAAATGTTTTTCAAACCTACCATACGGTAAGTCAGTAATAACTATATCAACGCTTTTACTTGATATGGTTTTAAGTTTTTCTAAACAATTTCCTTCAATCAAATTCATTTATATATATATCGGTAAGATTTATTTTTCTTTTAAACTCTTTTTTGCTATGTATGCTAATCTTTTTTTCTCTAAAATTTTTGCTCTATTACTATCATAGTATTTTTTAGATGCTTCCCTTGTTTTCATCTTACCTTTATCTGTTTTCTGATATTTTCTAATATATTTTCTTTTATTTTCTTTATCTTTTTTAATAATTTTTAATAATTCTTCTTTATCCATTTCTTCTAAACTCTTTTTAGATGGTGGTTCTATATCATTCATCTTAAACATTAATTCCTCTCCATCATCAAATGTAATGCTGTCGGCATCGCTTTCGTCATCGGTATAAATCATATCGTTTGAACTCATATTATATACTATGTAAAGATAAAAAAATTATTCAACATAAACGCATATATAGAAAAACTCCTAAACATTCTGTATCCAGCATCTATTTTTTAGAAGGTTTAGTTCCAAAAACTTCTTTATCTTTCGGCATTCTCTTTTTTGGCTTCTTCTTTGTAGCATATTCTGCTATATGTTCGCTCATATCTGTCGTTTCATTACCTATTTCTGTATTACAAGGTGCGTGTAAAGATTTAGGATTATTTTTAAAAACTTTTAAACTTTTTTTGTCTTGTTTTACAAGTTTAAACATTATTAATATATAATTATATTATATAAAAAAATGAGTTTAATATTTTTGAAGAATGACGACAATTCTGTTAAATCAAGTGTTTTAGGTAGTGGGAGTAATATGAAACCTTACAAGTGGCGAAATTATTTTACTTCACCAATTAAATTAGCCCCTAATAGTCAAGTTGCTTTTATTAAAACACAATTCCAGAGCACAGAGGTAGGTGATTTTGAAGATGCTACTGCTTATATGTATGTAGGAATTCCACAGTTAAATCCACCTATACCTTTATATTTATCAGAAAATAATGTAGCAGATATAACACAATATGTAAATAATATTGGATTAGCGTGTAATACTTATGGATGTGATGGTGATTATAACCATATTTTTATGCAACCTAATCAATCTGTATTGGGGCAATCTAATTTACAAGATGAATACGAAACTGGTTTTAATTGGGTGCTAAAAGATGATAAAAAAGTATCAATAAGAGCAACACAAAGAGGTATAAATAATATTTATAATCAAGGATATAATAATTGTGGTATGACTGTTAGTGTTAATGGTGGATTATCACCTACACCTAATGGTATTGAAAGTGGAACTGGTGATGATACTACATTATTTAAAGAAAATGGTTTTTTTCATACTGGTTTAGGTGGAACTAATGGTCCATTTGTTTATTCTACCGCTACTAATCTCATAGCACATCAATCGGTAGGAGCACCTATTTATTTTTCTAATTCTTCTGCTCGTTATTATAATCCTAATTATGCTTTCGCACAGATGGGCGGACCACTTCAAGCCCCTATACAACTTCCTATTGTAGATGTAAATTCTTTATTCCCTTATAATTTTTCTTCTTCTACTGGTTTTGGTGATGTTTTTTGTGTTGCTGGTTCTGCTACTGGTATTAAGAAAAATGTTTTTATGGATGGAGCACCAGATGCTAATAGAAATAATCCTAATGGAGGAGGAGCACCAGTAGGGCATCCTTCAATTGCTGGTGCTGGTAGTGGTGGTTATTCTAATATATTTGTAGGTAATTTAGCACAGCCAGACGCAGATGTTGTATATCCAGCACCATTATTTCCAGCAAACAGAGTAGGATTTACTGGTATTACACCTTGTTCTTTTGGTGTTAATAGTGTTGATGTTATTGATTTAGAATTTGCTGATAATGTATCACAAAGTAGAGAAAATTTTAGAGATTTGATGGATTTAAATAATGCTGACCCTGCTCTTCAAAACGCATTATTAGGTAAATGTGATTTCACCAGAGCAATTGGTGGTTATGCAAGATATTTATTTGGTGTAGATATTATGGAGGTTGGTGGTGATTTGAAAGCAATATGTAAAATATTAAACCCTAATCCAGTTGGAGGTTCATTTGTAGAGAGTAGATATTTGGATTGTGCTTCATTATCGTTAGGTGAATTATCTGCTGGATATAATGATATTGATGGTGTGGCTTTTGCTGGTGGAGCACAAGGTGGTCCGTCAATATTTTCTATTAATATTGCTGGTCCTGCTACTGGTGGAAGAAATGAGGCGTCTATAAATTTCCGTATCCGTTGGACTTCACCCTACACTATGTGTGTTGAATATTGTTTGGATACTACTGCTGGTGGAGGTGGATATAGATTTATTGATGATACACCTTATTTACCTGCTGATGGAACTGGCGACCCTACTTCTGGATGGTGTATGCTTTATGATATGAAAAATGACCCAGATGTAAAAAGTAATTATTTAATACCATCTTATGCTGGTGATATGAGAGTTGTTATGTATCAAACACCAGTAGCAAGAACTGCTTTTGGTATTAATGGTTATTTTGATAATAGATATAGTAATAATGGTGGTTCAAGAGATACTACTAATACTAATTCTAATGTCGCTAATTTACCATATTTTTATAAATTACCAGTAGATGGAACAGATGGTTTGGCTTTACCATTAGTTCAAGATTTTACTGGTGGTTATACCACTCCTAAATTAGGAAATGCAAAAGGTGAGGTTGAACCAGAAGAATTTATTGCGACTGGTGCTAATGCTGGTATATCTAAAAAGAAAATTCATTTCTTATTGAATTCTGTTGTAGGTGATGCTACAAGACAGTTTGTAATGGATGAATTAGGAAATCCTATATTTAATATTTATGACCCACCTAATCTTCATTTAGGCAGTCAATTAGGAATTATTAGTTCTACAACACCAGAAAAAGATTTGATTACATTATCTGATGATATTACTGGAATAGGTGTAGATTATGTTCTTTATGGTAAAGATGGAACTACTATTTTGAATAGTGGTAATGATGATTTTACACTACATTTTCAACTTACTAATTTTGGTATTAAATCTCAACAAGGGGTTAAATCAACAGAATATAAATCTATTATGGTAGTTAATAAAATAGAATTAAGTGAAAAAGTATTAAACCCTTATAGTGCTTATAATTACACACATCCTACTCCATTATGGATTGATTTAAATAATTATGGTGAAATAAATATGAATGGTATTGATGTTAAGATTACTGATGATGATAATAATGAGGCAAAACAATTAAAAGGTAAGACCAATTTGGTAATAGCATTTAGAGCAAAACCAAAAAGAGATGAAGGATATGTTCCAGATAATATACCAGTTGTTAATAGAGTTCCTATGAAAAATGCTTTTGGTGAAACAGAAACTATGTATAAATAAATGCGTTTAAATTTGAAAAAAATAAAATATTTATATATTATATAAGGATGAGTAAATCAGCATACTACGGCGACCGAATGTTTAGGAGAAAATTACCTAAAAGTTGGAACAACAAAAAAGCAATTGATGATAGAAAAATGGGAGATAGTAATGAACGCTATGTTAGTGCGTTTTTGAAAAAATGGTTTAATAAAAATACTTTTACCAGAGATACTACTGGATGGAATGCGATAGATTATACTGATGATTTAGGCAAAATAGCAATAGAATTAAAATCAAGAAGAATCAGAAGTAATAAATATGATACGATAATGATAGGTAAAAATAAATATGATAGTATCAAGAAGTATATGAAGAAAGGTTATAAAGGATTTTTTCTTTTTAAATTTACAGATAAATTATGTATTTATGAAATTCCTAATCATCTTCCACAAGATATTACATTTCGTAAAGGAGGAACTAATAAAAGAGGATATGATGAATACAGCGATTGTATGTATATTCCTACAAAATATTTACATTCTTGTAGAGATTATAATAATTATGATGCTTATATACAAAAATAAATAATATAGAAATATAAAAATGTTTAAAAAATATTTTTATACTTTTAGATATTATAATGGAGCAAGATAATAAAAATTTATTTCCAGAAATAAACCCTAATATTGATGAGATAATAGAAAAAGAAAATTGTGTTGATAAAGAGGAAGTTTTAAAAGAAGATATGGATTTTTCAAAACCAAAGACATCACATAGTGAAATATTTATCAAGAAAAAACAAAACATAAAATTAAAAGTAAAAGAACCTACGGACACCAAAGTTGTAGCACCTAAAAAGGACAGATACGCTCATTTAGCAAAAGCAAGACAGAAAGGAATAGAAACCAGAAGACGAAAAGCAGAGGAAAAAAGGAAAGCAAAAGCAGAAGAGAAAGCAAAGAAAGCAGAGGAAAGAGAAGCGAGAAAAAAAGCAACAGCAGAAAGAAATAGAGAAAGTGCAAGAAAGAGATATTATAAACAGAAGGAAGAAAAACAAAATGTAGCAGAAAAAATTGTAGATGATATTAGCAGTAAAGAAGAAGAAGAAAAAATGAGATATATACGAAAGAATAAACAATTACCAAAAGAACCAGTAAAACCAAATGGTATGGATTTTAATACCTTTGCGAAATATATGATGAAATACGAACAAATGAAAGATGCTTACAATAAAACAAAAACTAAATCAAAACCTAAACCTATTCCAGTAAAGAAAGAAAAACCAAAAGAAAAACCATATCATCCACCAAATTATCCATTATCTATGTATGCCCCTACAAATAGGTATAAAGAATTTTCTGGATTTTAAAAAAGTGAATTTATGTAGGTAAAAATCGTTTTTATGAGGGGTTATAAGGAAACGAAAATTTTGTTAATAAAACCCTTAATAGTTATTAAGGAAAATCTATACTAAATATTTTTAAAAATTATTTTTTGAACTTTTATTATTTTATATAATATTTATATAAAGTAAATGTCTGATAAAAAACAATATAATACAAGGAGTAAAAATGAAAAAGTATCTGGTGATTTATCTATTCAACCAGTAAGACCTATGGAAATAAAAGATAAACAAACATATCATCCAAATCTACCATCCATAAATAGAAATAGAGGAAGTTTAATATTACTTTTGGGAAGTCAAAACAGCGGAAAGACGACCATAATCAATAACCTTTTATTATCAAAAAATTTTTGGGGTGGTAAGGATAGTGCCTTTGATAGAACTGTGATTTTTTCACCATCCGCAGAATTAGATGATAGTTGCCGATTTTTAAGAGAGCATTTTGAGTGTTATACAGAATACAAAGATGAATATTTAGAAGATATTAAAGATATGCAAAAACAATATCCAAAAGAAAAAATGCCGAAATTAATGATTGTAGCAGACGATAGTAGCGGTCTTTTATCAAGAAAATTTTTTCATTTTCTAACTCGTTTTCGTCATTATAACGCAAATGTTATACTTTCAATCCAGAATTTTAAATCTCTTATGCCTATTGCTCGTAGTAATGCTAATGCTGTTATTTTGATGAATGGTATTGTAAATGAAAAGGAATTAGAGAAAATAAATGATGAATATGGAAGTCAATTCAAAAATACCTTACTATATATGTATTCAAAATATGCTAATAAACCTTATTCATTCCTCTACTTAAAACTCCGTAAAAATCCACCAGAAGCATATCAGAATTTTACTACACCTATAAACTGGAAGTCGCTTATAAAAGTATCTAAAAACTATAAAGTTAGTGATGTTATAGACGATGATGATGATATAGAAGATTAAAAAAAGTTTTTATAATTAATTATAATATCTATTAATTATATAATAAAATGAGTAATACTCAATTAATATATGTTAGTAAAGAAACTGCCGAAATCGCAAATGATAATGAAGGTTCATTTACCAATCAAGTAGATAATGGTATAGTTGTTAAGGTTGGTGATGAAATAAGCGTAGAAGCCATAGCCATTAATAGTGTTGGTGTAGGAGCAGAAATTATAGAAATACCAAAAAGTATTAAAAATTATAACTATAAAACTAATGCTATGTGTTTAAATTGTGCTATGTATATACATCATAATAGAGCACCTTTTACAGTAATGATGCCTCTTGCTGGAATGAATACAATTAATACTACGGCTACTGATGCTACTTATGGATATATGGAAAATGGAGGAACATTTCCACCTGCTGTTCCTTTTACTGGTATTAAACAAAAATATACTGGAAGTGTTGCTAAATTAATAGGTCATAGATTTTATTTAGGTGCTTATATTTTTAATAACGGTCAGAACCCTATAAAACCAACAGCCAACCCTACTGGTGGTGCTAATGCGAAAGATGCTGTGCCGTCTATTGGTGTTTTTGAGTTTATGAGAAGTGATATGATTTTTGAAGTTGCTACTGGATATGATAATCCTGCAAATATTGCTAATAAAATTACGCAAGATTTTCACGCAGGTAATATTACACCACAATTCGTAAATTTAAATAATAATGGTGGTGCTTTTGTTCCTTACGCACAGCCAAATATTGGTGGTGGTAATAGTGAAGATTTAGGTGTATGGACGGAAGATACTTGTTGTATGACTGCTCTTGCTAATCCACCTGCTGGTGGAAATGCTAATGATTATTCACCATATCAATCTACACTTGGTTATTCAAATCCTTTTTATGCTTATTATGGTAGTAGATTATTATGTGATAGTGTTGGATTAGGTGGTAGTGGTGTAAAAAATAATGGATGGCTTACTGTTAATAAAACTGGTGCTGGTAGTGCTTTTTCAAATTGTATATATTCATTAGATGAATTAGATAATACTGGTGGTAATACTGTTGTAGCAAATAATGCTATATTAACATTAAATATTCCTTACACTTTTGCTAATGTAAAATTAGTAAGAGATTTTATACATTCACAAAAACAGTTTGAAATAAGTGCGACAAGTAGCACAGCAGGATTGAATACGAGAGCAGATATTAGAGAAGAAGTATATTCTAATATTAATTGGGGTAGAACAGATGATAGTGTAGCGGATAGGTCAGCAGAAAAAGCGTTAGTGTGTCCTCTTTTAACAGCAGGACAAGAGCAAATAGCCAGTTCAATAGAAATAGTTTCATTATATGACCCTAAAAGATGGGGTAAATTTTTTATACAGACCGCAAGAGCAGGTGAATTTAAAGTATTATATGATTATGAAGTAGTAAGTGATAAGGGATTTTCAAGAAATCCACAACAATTATCGCAATTTTTAGATTGTATGATATTACCTATTGATACTGGAACTTATCTTGGTGCAAAAGAAATTAATATTGGTATTGTTATGAATGCTTTTAATAAAACTGGAAAATTATTTAAGGCGTGTGATTATTGTTTTGTTGATATGGGATTTATGAATATATTAAATCCTTGCTTAATGGTATGTGCTGATAAACTTAACAAAGATAGTCCTTCACCACCTACTAATGTGGGAGATTATATAAATTCTATACAAATTGGAGCACCTAATATGAATGTTTTGTTTGACGAAACCAGAGGAAGGTTTGCTTTACAGAATATGTGTTGGGGTAATATGGCTCAAAATCCTACAAGTGGAACTACTACTAATCCACAAGCAGGAGAAAATAATGTAGCCGTTAATTTTGATTTTGGAACTCAATATGAGTATAGTGGTGGTGGTGTTGCTGTTGGATATAAATACGGACAGAGTGGTTTGGGTATATTAGATATATCTGTTTTAGATGATGATTACAATAAAATTTTAATTGATTATAACGATGAATCAGATATAAAAGAAAAATATAATAATTCCTTATTATCAAGGTTAGGATTTACATATAATCAATTAACTAATAGAAATGGAAGACCAGACGCATTATTCGTTCAAAGAACTTATGAAAGTAATAAACCAGTAAGGGGTATTAGTATGTTTCCATATCCATTAACTAATAATTTAAGGTTTGATACAAGTATAGATGAAGGATTATCTAATAATGGAAGTGGTGGATTACCTATGTTTGATTTAGCACCATCTGCTGGTTTTGCGTGTAATGTTTCAACAGAATCAGATAGTATATATGCTTTACAATTACCTAAAAAATTAGAAAATCCATTTTGGTTAATCAAAAGCGACATCATAGAAGGTGTGGAATTTAATAGTGAAAAAAGTGGTGGTGGTAAGCAGAATGTTCTTGCTGTATGTAATAGAGCATACCTTGCTGGTGATTTTGCTTTTTCATTCCAGACCAGTTATGCTTTTAAAGCAACAAAAGAATTCGTAATTACTGGTATTAAAACACAGATTTTAAACCCAGACCTTACCCCTGCTGATATAAATAATGCTACAACTATCGTCTATAAAGTTGTTAGTCCAATACCGTTCTTTACAGCACAAGCAGAGGCGGAAGAGAAAAAAGCGTTAAAAAAATAATATAATATCTGATATAATATTATATTATGAAGACAGCAGTTCAATCTGTGATTTTGCCTAAAAGTAAATATACTGAAAAACAAGCGAATAATTGGATAAATAAAAATGGTTTTAGGGATTATGGTAAGAGAATTAAAAATTATAAAACAACTAATTTTTATAGATTTAGACAATTACCGCCATCATATTTTAAAGATTATAGAATTAGAAACCTTGCTGGTGGTGTAAAATTAGTCATCGGTATTTACAAGTGATGGTTTGATTACAATACATTTTTTAGTTTGTTTTCTATCACCACAGAAGAGGACATCAGCATACCTATCACCAAAATCTCTAAAATTTAACCAGCAAGACCTATGAACTGGTCTTGTGATATTATCATTCCATTTAGCAAACTTTTTTATAGATTTTTTACATAATACACATTTGCGTATCGTCGTTGGGGTTTTTATATCTTCCATATATATAGATGCAAGATAAGAAAAAAAGTTTAACAGAATATGAGAAAAAAGAAAAGAGAAGAAAATATATGAGGGAATATTACCTCAAAAGGAAATACCAGATGAGAAATGGTTGCTTCACAAGAGATGCGAAAAAGAAACCAGCACAAAATTTTTTTAAGATTACAAGAGGTGAATTTATTGTAAAATTTGATTGATGGATGTTTTTATTTAGGAATAATGGAAAAAGTGCGTTTGATTTAGGAAAATAAAATAATTATAGATATTATAATGGAAAAAGTTATGAACGCCAAAACCCTCAAAGCCCTCTCTGTTGTATGTCTTCATACGACGATGCCCCTTGTAGAACAACAAGCACAGGAAATCAAGAAACTAAAACAACAGTTGAAAGATTTAAGAAAAGCCAGAACTAAATGGATGAATATATGTGAGTTTATGGAAAATTTTGGATATGATGAAGATTTTGATAAAGAGATGATACGAGAGGGTGAAGACCCTTATTTTCGTCCAAGAGAAGATTACGATGACGATGATATTTGGTAAATGATTTAGGAATAATAATTACATCCACATAATTATTATTTAGGAGATTTGTTTTTATTTAGGAATAATGAGAATTATTTAGGAATAATGCGTATATATGAGGAAATTATAATAATTTAGTAATGTATAATGAGTATCTACAAGAACAATAACTGGAAAACTATTTTAGCCAACGACTTTAACGAAGACCTTTCATACAAGAAAGCACAGGATTTTATTGACTTATCAGTTGATGAAAAATTAACAGAATTTAAGAGATTACACGCAAAGTATTTAGGAAAATATAAATATATGTATTTTCTACCTCAATCTGGAACGCATAAATTAAAATTTGAAAAGGATGATTATTCTACAAGATATTTACATAATGACGCTATTAATTATGAATATTCTTATGGAGATGATTTAGAAAAACAATCACCATACTATGTTAAAAAGTATAGAAAATCATTAGAAAAAGATAATGATGCTTTGATATACAGATATAAAAGATTATATTTAGCAGTCCAGAGAAATAAATGGGCTATGAATCAGAACAGAAATTATTTCCAGAATTATAGAATGGATGAATAGAATAATATTATTTAGGAATATTTAATATTATTTAGGAATAATGCGTATATATGAGGAAAATATAATAATTGTATATATTATAATGAGTAAAGAATGGTCTTATGCGAATACCAGAAGTGGTGAAAAACTTAACGCCTTTTTAAAAAGGCAACAGGCGAATCAGAATACTTTATTCTGGAAAAAATCCTTTTTCTACAAGGATAAAAACAGAAAAATAGCGTGGATAAAATACTATGATGAGATAAGAGAAAATCATTATCTTAAAGCAAGAAACTACGCATTACAAAAGAAAATATTTGATAATTTTGATTTAACAGATGATGATGACGATGGAATAGCAAAAAATATTCAAAATGAATTATTTGATATGGTAAAAGAGTTAAAAAAAGATATTGAATGTCCTATCTGTTTTGAGCCAATTTTAAATAGAGATTGCTTACATATTACCAGTTGCGGTCATAAATTCTGTGTTGAATGTAGAACAAAAATTACAGATTGTGCTATGTGTCGTAAGAAGATTGGAAAATATAGAAGACAACCTAAACCATAATATGATGTAAAATTTAAAAATTATTTTACATAATATTCACACCTATAACATCAATAATTGCTAATGCAATTTACGCCAAAATTTTTTACAATATTG
>Ga0181409_1000183_pt1 | contig 25100 bp, 22 predicted proteins | sample 32SPOviralmetaG_FD_130138 | JGI IMG/M metagenome (GOLD analysis project Ga0181409, IMG submission 130138) | Marine viral communities from the oligotrophic San Pedro Time Series (SPOT) site, San Pedro Channel, CA, USA - 32 SPOT_SRF_2012-05-30 | ecosystem: Environmental > Aquatic > Marine > Strait... | reverse complement strand
TCTCATGATGGTAAAAATTCATTTACCTTTACTGCAGGTTTGTTTCGAATGATCTGTGAAAATGGTTTGGTTGTTGCCGATACTAAGTTTGAAGATTTTAAAGTTAAGCATATGGGTTATGATTTTGAAACACTTCAGGATACAATTAAAGAGATTATTGGTAATCTTGATTTAACTGTTGAATCCATGAATAAAATGAAAGAAACAGAGCTTAATGAAGAGCAAATGTTTAATTTAGCTAAGTCATTTCTTGATATGAGAGTTGAAGGTACTAGTAATAAGTATACTGAAGATGCTATTGATGCTGTTTTAGAAGTTCAACGTAAAGAAGATGAAGGTAATATGCTTTGGGAAGTATTTAACCGAGTTCAAGAAAACATTATTGAAGGTAATTTTGAATATACTACTTTAGGTGGTAAAAACCGTCAAGCTCGAATTATTAAAAATTTCAAGCAAGATCAGGAATTGAATAAGAAAATGTTTGCAAAAGCATTAGAAATTGCTGATTAAGAGTATTGAAGGGGAGTCAAGTATTGCTTGGCTTCCCAAAATATTATTCGTATATTTATACCACATTTAAAAATAAAGGTTATGTTCAATTATATTAAAAGTTTTTTATTAATCATCTCAGTTATATTTCTTTCTTCATGTGAGAAAGAGTTAGATTATTATTATCCTTACCCATGTGCTGATGCTAGTTGTGATTCAGTATTTTATATTGATCAGGTAAATGCTTATTTAGATGATAATGGGTACTGGCATACCGAATTTTTTGGACCTAGATACTTTACAGTAGCCGGTAAATTAGATCAACTGGATGATGAATATGTTGTTAATGAAGTACCATTAGTTGAAGTTGCCTATGATAGTAATTATTGGGTAGCATTTGATGATTTATCATTTACTGTTCCTTTATATTCACCTTTTGGTTTATCTTCCCAGTATGGAACTAGAATACCAGTTGCAGAGACAACTTATAATATTGGTGAAATTGCTCAATTAATGGAGCCATTAAATATAGCAGGTTATCAAATTACTAAAAATACTTGTTTTGATTGTCCTTATTCTGATCGTTTGTTTGCTACATATAGTAAATATACCTATAAACCTAGACAACAATTTTATTTAGATAATAGAATGGTTGGAGATACCTTAGAAGTATACGTTAAAGCAACGTTTAATACTGATTTAGGAGAAAGTGTTGAAATGAATCATACATTAAAAGTAATTATTGACTAATGAATCCTAATAGTAGAGAAAAATTATATTATAAAATTAATAAAGCTATAGATAGCTTAGAATCTAGAGATATAAATAATACTTTGTTAATATTAGAATCGTTAAGAAAAGAAATACAAGATAAAGTTTACGAGTAAAAATCAATCATATGAAAGAAATAGATATTAAAGAAACACTATTGAATGAATTAATTCAACTACAAAGTATAAAAGATGAGCTATGGACCTACCACCCAGATAATAAGAAGGGTATTGATGTAGTTGATGCTTATAGTACTATTAGTAAGAAAATTACTAATATAGAAAAAGAATTAGAGGTATTAAATTAAAATTTGCCTCGGTGGTGGAATTGGTAGACACGCAGCACTTAAAATGCTGTTCCTAGAATGGAGTGCGGGTTCAATTCCCGCCCGAGGTACATATTTATAAATGTTATGACACAATTTGATGCAAATTTATATGAAAGCACTGGTTATAAAGCCGCTAGAAATGGTTGGTTTGTAGAATGGCAGCAGCTTAGTTCTTCAATAAAAGATGAAGAAGATATATTATTATGTGAAGCTGGAGTTAGAGCGTATAAACAATTAAAACTACAAGGTAGTGTCTAATATAAATAAGATTTTTGGTTTGTTTGATGATGGTGAGGAAGGAAATCAACCACAAGAAGCAGTATATGTAAATTTTATGGATACACCTAAAGGTAAAATTGGTATGTTTGTAAAATTAATTCAAAATAATATTGTATTCAGAAAAAAATTAAGACAATTCTTTAAACAAATAGACCAACCATTTGATGAAGAATTAACTAAGAAAAATTCAGAATTTACAATCTTTAATAGAGCTTGGCATTATATTAAACAGGTAGATTTACAAGACCATGATGCTTTAGCTGCTATAGTTACTTTTGAACCTTCAATATTGTTAGATTGTCTAAATATGGCGATAAAGTTTTTTGAATTCACAGAAGAATATGAAAAATGTGGTCATATGCACAAAATAGCAAAATTAGTAAAGAAGCTTTAAAAAATAGTTAGGATTATTCCTTTATTTCATGTACATTTATATCACGGGTTTTGATAAAAAAGGGATAGAAAACAAAGGTTATAACCCGGGGGATAGAAATTTTAATTTAAAGTTATGAGAAATAGAAACTTAATCAATCGAAAATTAGATAATTTAGAAGCTACTTTAAAAACACTTAATGGTATTGTAAATACACAATCACCTATTGAATCTTATAGAGCTAATCTTATTAAAGCCGAAGGTATTGTAGATGAATTACGATCAATGGTAGAAGCAGAACCTATGGCTTCTAATGAATTAAATAAATATTAATATGCTAAAAGCAGAACAGATTCAATCTAATTGGGAAACTTTTCTTAATAATATTGAAACACATATTTCATCACCTAGGAAAGAAAAACTATTAGAATTTTATAAAAAATATGAGGAGCGTATTGTAATGATGCCTGCTGCTCATAAGAAGGAATACCATAGTGCATTTCCTGGAGGATATGTAGATCATGTAAACAGAGTAGTTAGGTGTTCTCTTAAACAATATGAATTGTGGAAGGAGGAAGGTGTTGATACTAGTACTTTTACTATTGAAGAATTAGTATTTTCCGCTATTAATCATGATTTAGGTAAAATGGGAGATGAGGAACACGCCTCATATATCCCTCAAACTGACAAATGGAGAAAGGAAAAATTAGGGGAAGATTATATGTTTAATAAATCTGTTCCCTTTGCTTCCGTACCTGATAGAGGTTTATATCTCCTCCAGGCACATGGTATATCTTATACATTTAATGAAATGTTAGGCATCCAGACACATGATGGGTTGTATGATGATGCTAATACTAAGTATTTAAAAACCTTTATGCCAGAACAAAAACCACGAACTTCACTCCCATATATACTCCACCAGGGAGATTTAATGGCAGCTCGTATTGAATTTGAAATGGAATGGCTACCTAAATTAAAAGGAGAAAATAGCGTGGAATCCCAAAATAAGAATTTTACCTTGACGTCTAAATCAAAATCTAATGTAAAATCCAAAGCATTAAACACAGTTAAAAGCGAAGGATTAAAAAGTATGTTAGACAGTTTATGATAGAAACAATAACATCATTTCAGATAATTACCTATGTATTAGGTTTATTGGTCGTAATCCTTGGATATACGACCATAAATTTATTGTTTAAAAACGAAAAAGCAGAAGATATAATTGTATCACAACGAGAATTTATTAATGAGTTTCGAGAGTCAATTGAAGACGCAGACAAAAAACTTCAAGAACTAGATGTTAGAGGTAGCTTTAGTTCAGACGATGAAATAGGTTGGTTTTTTAATGAAATAAAAAAGTTGCAAAATGCACTTTCTCGGTTTAAACCCACTTTATAATAAATGCCCGCACCTCGAAAACGAAGAAAAAAGAGTAAAAACTACTTTACTCATGATACCGAATTAGCTATAGTTAGATATAATGGATTAGACCCAGTAAAAGATGAGAAGTTACGTAGTGGTATCTATGATAACGAAATCCATTACCCTTTCTTTAAACTAACCCAGAATATTATTCATACTTTTAAGTTTTATCATACTGAAGTAGAAAACTTAGAACACCTCCAACATGAAATAATTGTATTCCTATTATCTAAAATACATTTATTTGACCCTACCCGGGGGGCTAAAGCATATTCTTATTTTGGAACTATTGTAAAGCGATGGTTAATCCTATATAATACTAAAAACTACCAGAAGAAAATTAAAAAAATTCCCGCTGAAGAATTATCTAAAGAAGGTTCTGATTATGTTTACAGTATGGGTGATGATGCTGTAAAAAGTGATCTAGATAAATACATTGATATATTTGTAGCACATACAACTAAAAACATATATGAATTATTCCCAAAAAAGAATGATGCTCAAATAGCAGATGCTATCTTAGAATTATTTCGTAAACGTGAGGAAATAGATGTATTTAATAAAAAGGCACTATATATCTACATTCGTGAAATGGTAGATGTGAAAACCCCTAAAATTACTAAAATAGCTAACCAGTTATATGAGATATTTAAAAGCAATTACGTTTTTTATCTTGAAAATGGTTATGCTAGATTCTAACCCTTAACTATATCCATATTTATGATCAAAAATATCATGGCACTGGATAATGTAGTATTTGGTAAGAAAAAATTTTCCGATATACTTGGAGAAATTTATGATAACCAAAAGAAAAAAGAAAAACAAATCACAGGTTTGATTTCTGAGTTAAAACCCCTTGTAAAAGACATAGGAGATGCTACTTTAATTGTTCCCCTTATAAAAGATTATCTTGAAATCGGTGTAAGAAACGATGAACAATTAATTAAAATGGCTACTATAGTACAACGCGCGCTTAACAATTCTAGCGGTGAAGATGCATTGGGAATTAGTGATGAAGAAAAACAACAACTAATGGAAGAGTTAGATAGATTAAATTCTGACTTTAAAGAAGATGGCAGTTAAAACTGGAGTAGCATACTTAAAACAAGCTTTAAACTCTAATCAAGATCTAGATAAATTAGTTCAATCAATTGAAGAACTAAATTTGAAAATGATCTCTGCTAGGGTAACGGACATTGTATTAGATGAAACTAATAAAGAAAAATTTGAAAAATATGGTAGATGGAATGGGATAGGTACCATCAATTGGGAACCTATTAACACACCCGCTTCAAAAACCCAAGTACAACCTACTGCTAGACCCTTTTTCCCCCAGTTTAAAAATTATCCTTTAGTAAATGAATTAGTAACTTTAATTAAAATGCCTGATAGTGATATAGGCACACAGGATACCTCAGAGATTTATTATTATTTAAATACTATATCTATTTGGAATCACCCCCACCATAATGCTTATCCTAATATATTTGACCAAGTTAAAGACGAAGAACAACAAGCTGATTATAAAGCTGTAGAAGGTAGTGCTGTTCGTAGAGTAGAAGATGAATCTACTGAAATTAATCTACAAGGTGATAATCCAAGTGGGGGAACTTTTGTTGAAAAACCTAATATACACCCTATTTTACCTTTTGTAGGGGATAATATATTTGAAGGACGTTTTGGTAATAGTATTAGATTAGGATCAACTACTAAATCTAAAGGATTATATAAAAATAATTGGTCTGAAAATGGAGATGATAATAACCCTATTACTATATTACGTAATGGACAGCCATTAGATGCCGGAGATGAAGGGTGGCTTCCTATAGTTGAAAATATAAATAAAGATTTATCATCTATATATTTAACCTCAAACCAACTTATTCCTATAAAGGTTTCTTCTACTAATTATACAGGACTAGAAGAATCTCCTGAATACCCTAGCTCATATAAAGGAGCACAAGCAATACTTAATTCAGAACGTATATTACTTAATTCAACTAAAGATAGTGTACTAATATCAGGACAAAAAGTAGTATCTTTATCTGCTAATGAAGGGATAGGTATATCTACTAAGGGTAGTGTGTCAATAGAAAGTGGAGAATTAAAATTAGGGGCATCAAATGCAGAACAACCTGTTATTTTAGGAGATACTTTCTTAACCAGCTTAAATGGTGTTTTAGAAGGACTAAAAGGTGTTATGGATGCTTTAAGTGGAGAACCCTCTTTAAAAGTTACTCCAGCTTTAGCCCAAACCTTATCTCAAACCATAATTAAGTATCAAGAAAAAATAGAAGATTTTACCTCTAAAACAGTTAAGTCAATATAATGGACGAAAAAGAACTATTAAACTTAGCGATTGAGTTTTTAAAAACTGAAGCAGGTAAAAAAGCTATTGGTACTGATCTGGATATAGATAAAATAATATCCGCAACTAAAAAACTACCCAAATCTAAAAAAGAAGATAAAGCGGCTGAAGCTAATTTAAGTAAAGAAGAACTTAAAGCTAAAAGAAAAAAAGAAAGGGAAGAAAAAAAACAATCTAGAAAAGAAGAAAACCAAAAACTCAAAGATAGAGTTAAAGAATATATTCCTAAAATAGAAAAATTTAAAGTAAACGGAAGATTACTTGATTCTATTTCCGGAAAAAGTCTAGCTTTTGCTAAAATTATCCCTGTATTAGCTATAGGAAAAGAAGTACAAACTGATGAACTTGGACGATTTACTATTGAATTAGGTATTCCTATTCTTCCATATAATCAAAAAGCATTAGTCCAAACTGTATTACTAGCAACCAAAGATGGGTATGTACCTACAGATCTACAAGTTCTAACAGGGGCTAGAATGGTAAAATCTGATATTAAAGTAAAAAAGCTTCTTAATATAAAAAAAGCTTCTGAATTAGAATCAGAAGAAGTAAGGAATTTTATAATTCAAAAAACATCTGAAGCACAAAAATTAGCCTATTCTATTTCTGAAAAAGTTGTAAACATTAGAAGGAAGGCAATTTTTAAAATGCAGAATATAATTTTATTTAAATTAATACCTTTAGCTATTGGTTTACTAGTTATATTTAAAATAACAAAAAAAGAGGATTTAAAAAAAGCACAATGTCCTACACCTGAACAATTACAACAAGCTATAAGAAAAAGAAATAGAATTGTAAGACAATTAAACCAAATATATGCTATGTTAGCTGTTAATGCCGCCTTAGCAGTATTATTTAATTTTATAGCAATTAAACTTAAAGAAGTTGATCTCCAACTAGCCAGTATTACTACTACCCCTCCAGCCCCTATTCCTCTCTTACAAATCCAAAGAGTTAGAGAAATAATTCAAGAATTTATTGATAGTAATAAACAGTTAAATATTGCTCTAATAGTTGCTTTAGTATTTCTAGTAGCAGCTTTAATAATTTTATTATTAATTTTAAGAGCAGTAGATCAACTTATATTTAAATGTGCCCCTAGTGGTGGAGTTGAATTAGAAGCTATAAATGAAGAACTTAGAAATTTAGAAAAAGAAACAGCTGAAGAAAATGCTGTAGCAGCTACAAATCAAATAAATGGTTTTACTATTGAAGTACAAGAGATAGATAAAAACGAGGTTAATGGTTTGAAGCGAAGACAAGCCGTGGGTAAAAATGCCCAAGGTGTAATATTAGTTAAAGGAGATGCCTCCTTTAGTGCTGAAGACACAATTTTAATTAATGAACTTGCTTATTATATTAAATCAAACGATTTAAAAGCATATTAAACCCATATTTATAACCAACGCTATATTTGTATTATGAAAATATCCGCTTTAAGAAAAATTATTAGAGAAGAAGTAAAAGGAGCAATCCAAGAAGAGCTAAAAGATATACTTTTAGAAGCTGTAAAATCACCTAAACAAGTAGTTTCAGAATATAGACCTATAGAGTCTACTGTAAGTACCCCCACCCCAACTAACCCAGTTGCTAGTAAAACTAGATCTGAACTTAGAGAAGGATATAAAAATATTTTAGGAGAAACAGCTGCTACTTTTAACACATCACAATTACAACAACCTCTACAAGTTACAACCACGGATACAGCAGGCCCAAATGGTCAATTACCCGAAGGTAACGTATCAATGGATCAAATCATGGGGTTAATGAACAATAAATAATGGCATTCGGAGCAAAACAAATATTTCCTAATGATACTAGACCTAGGGTAGCCATAGGTGTAGACATTCCATTTAATGGGAATTCTGTTTTTATTCCTAATTACCAAACCAAGGAAGCAATTAAAAATAATTTAATTAATTACTTTCTAACAAACCCAGGAGAAAGACCTGGCAATCCTGAATTTGGAGCAGGATTAAGAGCCTATATATTTACCCAAATTACAGAGGGTAATTTAGACTTTTTAAAAGAAGATATCCAAAATAAATTATCTACTTATTTTCCCAGCGTTGGAGTAGAAGAAGTAGCAGTTACATCAAACGAAGATAACAACCAAATATTAGTTACAATTAAATATTTTGTAAGTAATACTGGTATAAATGATTCACTAGAATTAAGCTTTACGTAATGGCACTTAATAGAGAAATAAATTATTTAAATAAAGACTTTGATGGTTTTAGAGCAGATTTAATCAATTATGCTCAAACCTATTTCCCTACTACTTACACAGATTTTGATCCTTCTTCTCCTGGTGTAATGTTTATGGAAATGGCATCATATGTAGGTGATGTTTTATCTTTTTATTTAGATTCACAAATTCAAGAAAATTTTTTACAGTATACTAGACAAACTAATAATATTTTTGATTTAGCTTATATGTTTAACTATAAACCTAAAACTACAGGTTTATCTACAGTTGAACTAGATTTTTTTCAAGAAGTACCTGCTAAAGAAATTAATGGAGAAATAGTACCTGATTTTGATTACGTTTTATATATTGGAGCAAATACTCAAATATCATCAAATAATGCTACTGTTAATTTTACTATTGAAGACCCTATTGATTTTTCAGTATCAAATTCACTTGATCCTACTACAATAACTATTTCTCAAATTTCAAATGATCAACCCACATATTATTTACTTAAAAAGAAACGTAATGCAGTATCAGGAACTATAAATAGTACTACATTTTCATTTGGTTCACCTGAAGAATTTCCTACAGTTAATATTGGGGGAGCTAATATAGCGGGTATTATAGATTGTACTGATAGTGATGGAAATGAATGGTATGAAGTAGACCATTTAGCCCAAGATATGGTATTTGATGGGATTAAAAATACTAATGTAAATGATCCTAATAATTATCAAAATAGTGATGATACTCCTTATGTATTAAAAAATAAACAAATACAACGAAGATTTACAACTCGTTTCTTAAACCAATCTACTCTACAACTACAATTTGGATCAGGTAATCCTAGTGTATCAGATGAAGAAGTAATTCCAAATCCATTTAATGTAGGTATTGGTTTACCATTTGAAAAAAATAAATTAACAACAGCTTATAGTCCTACTAATTTTATTTTTACAAACACTTATGGTATTGCTCCTTCAAATACTACTTTAACTATTAGGTATTATTCTGGTGGTGGGGTTGAAGCAAACGTTCCTGCTAATAGTATTACAGGAATCAATACTTCAAATGTAAGATTTAACAAATCGGGATTAAATAGTACAACTGCGAATTATATATTTGGTACTATAGCTACTAACAATGAAAACCCTGCTTCAGGGGGACAAGATGGTGATACAGTTGAAGAAATTAGACAAAATACCATTTCACAATATTCTTCTCAGTTAAGAAACGTAACAGCAAATGATTATTTAGTTCGTGCTTTAAGTATGCCTTCTAGATATGGGGTTATATCTAAAGGACATGTCCAAAAACCAAAAGCAGATGAAAATCTTACTTCATTAGACTTATACATTTTATCACAAAATCAAAATGGTAGTTTAAAAACTGCTTCATCCTCATTAAAAAATAATTTAAAAACTTATCTTAACCAATATAGAATGGTAGGTGATACATTAGCAATTAAAGATGCTTTTGTGATTAATATAGCATGTGACTTTGAAATAATTACTTTACCCAATTATAATAATAATGAGGTATTAATTAATTGTATAAACACTCTTAGAAGTTATTTTGATATAAATAAATGGCAAATTAATCAACCTATTATACTTAGAGATTTATTTGTAGCATTAGATGCTGTAAAAGGTATTCAAACCGTTAAAAAAGTTATTATAACCAACAAACGTGGAACAACATCAGGATATTCACAATATGCTTATGATATAGAAGGAGCTACTCAAAATGGTGTAATTTACCCATCATTAGACCCATCTATATTTGAATTAAAGTTCCCAAATCAAGATATTAAAGGAAAAGTAGTAACATTATAATATGGCAATATATAAAATTTTCCCAACCAAAGATGCCACCTTGTATTCAGCATATCCTAATATGAATACAGGAATAGATGCTATATTAGAAGTATCTAGTACTAACCCATCAATTTCCCCTTCTCCTAGAGCTGCAAGGGCGATATTAGATTTTAACGAAAATGAAATAGTTAATGTTATTAATAATAAAATTATAAGTGGATCAACCCCTACTATTAATTACAAAACATATCTTAGACTATATATAGCCGAAGCCCAAGGCATAAATCAAGATACTACTTTAGAAGTTAGATTATCTTCAGGAAGCTGGAATAATGGGTCAGGACAATATTTAGATTCCCCTCAAACCACAAATGGCGTAAGTTGGAATTACAAATTTTCCTCAGGTTCTGGTGCTTGGTCTACCCCAGGAGGAGACTTAAGATCAAGTCCAGGACCAGGGTATGTAGAATTAACCCAATCCTTTGATACTAGAACCACTAAAGATCTAAATCTTGATGTAACTACTGCTACCAGTATGATATACAATAATATTTTATCTATGGGAACAGATAGTTACTTAATTAAGTTAGTGGATAGTCAAGAACTTATTTCTGGAAGTGAAAACCAACCTGAATTTAAATTTTTCTCTGTAGATACAAACACCATTTATCCCCCTCAATTAGAATTTAGATGGGATGATTTTTCCACTTCATCAAATGCACCAACAGAAATAACAACCTCAGATCTAACCATAGCATTAGATGAAAACCCAGGAATTTATTATTCAGAAAGTATAAACCGTTTTAGATTAAATGTGCGTCCAACATACCCTACTCGTGCATTCCAAACCTCCTCAATATACACTACTAATCATAGTTTACCTACTGCTTCATATTATGCTATTAAAGATTTAGATACAGATGAATATGTAGTTAATTTTGACACTTCATATACTAAAATTAGTAATGATGAAAATGGAAGTTATTTTGATGTATATATGAATGGTTTAGAGCCTGAAAGAAATTATAAAATATTAATCCAAACTACTGTTGATAACAGTACAATGGTAAAAGATGAAGATTATATATTTAAAGTTATAAATGGATAATGAAACAATCAGTAGACACAAAAAAGAAGGTATTTAATAAATCACAATACCCTAAAACTATCGACACTCAATTTAATCAATTGGGTGTTGTCTCTATTACTGATGCTATTGCTGATACTCCTACAGTTGAAGAATTTTTTCAATTATATGATGAATTATTTTATGATATTCCTGCTTTAGGTGAAACTAATTCTCATGAATATTTAGTTAAAACTAGTGGTGAATATATTAATTTTGAAGAAACAAACGAATTAGTTGAAGCATTACAACAAGAAATTACTACATTAAGAGAAGAATTATTAAATACTCAAATTGAATTAGCAGAAACAGTTTCTGGTGCTCCATTGGGTATAACAGGATCATTAACAACAGAAAATGGCGGATAACATTTTAACATTACAGGTTAACCCAGAGACATTCAAACTTGAGAGTTATTCCCAAGCTGATGTTGATATAATATCTAGTGTAGAATTAGATACATCTTTTTCTTCTAGTGATTATATTGAATATTGTGTTTATGATGAAAATCAAAACAAAATCTTCCCACCTACTTCTAGAGAATTACTTACTTATACTATCAAGGATGATCATATCAATTTAGATCCTATCCAGGATTTACAATCATTTGGATATGATGAAGGTAATTATTATATAAATTATTACTTTTATAGAAAGCTTTTAGGTTCATCTATACAATCCAATTATTATGTTTCTGAAATTAGTGGGGATAGAACAGAACTTAGATTAGCATCATCAGTAATTGAGAATGATGTTATAATATCTTCAACTAACGATTTTATAGATTACAGAGATTCCCAAACACACTTTGTAGATTTTTATGTAAATTTTGGTAATAATAATTTAGTTATAGCTAATAACATACAATTAGATACTAGAGTAGATGATAATCCTACTGTATTAATTAAATTGTATGAACCTTTACCTTCATCATTTGATTTAAAATCACAATGTTGGGTAGTAGAAAATATATCTAATGCCGAAGCTTACCAAGTTAAGTTTCCAATACCTGTATTTGAACCACAAGATTTTACTTATATAGCAGGTCCAAATTACAGTTTAGATATTAAAAATGAAAGTGGGGTTGAATCTGAAGTAGCCACCTATAATACTTTACTAGGGTCAGAAATAACATCATCAAACCAACAATTACAAAGCTTATTACAAGAAAAGGGAATAAACATTAATGTCAATTATGAAGATAGATCTCAATATATAAAGTTTTCTTCTGCGTTAACACGTTTAGAAAACTTTTACTACAAAGTAGGATTAATTGAAAACTATCAAAATGAAATTTCAACTTTAGATTCTAATGTTACTAGTAGTATCACAAGTTCTATTTCTTTTAGCTCTTCAAAATCTACATACCAGGGAAAAATTGATAATATAACTAAAAATTTTGATGGTTATGAATACTTCCTCTACTATGATTCGGGATCGCAATATAGTTATCCTAAATCAAATACTTCTAAACCATATTCCTTATTCTCAACAGGTTCAACTATTGTATTAGATTGGTTAGGAAGTGCTGACCCTACAAGTGCTTATTATGGTGGGCAAGCATTATCTGCTTCAAATTATGATCAAGATAACCAAGATTGGTTATACTGGGCCATACCAGACTATTTAAGAGAAGATCCTGATAACCAAAAATATGAATTATTTGTTGATATGGTAGGTCAACATTTTGATAATATTTGGATCTATACAAAAGACTTAGTAAATCGATTTAATGCTGATAATAGATTAGATTATGGTATATCTAAAGATTTAGTAGCTGATGCTATTAGAGATTTTGGAGTTAAATTATACTCAAATAATTTTAATACTAATGATTTATATGAAGCATTCCTTGGCATTACCCCTACAGGCAATAATTTCCCAACTACTGGGTCAGAATATATAGATACATTAATATCTGCTTCAAATGATACAATACCATTAGATGATGTAAATAAGCGATTATACAAACGTATCTACCATAATATTCCATATTTACTTAAAACTAAAGGTACAGTAGCTGGATTAAAAGCATTAATTACTTCTTATGGTATTCCTGATACTATCTTGCAAGTAAATGAATTTGGAGACCAAGCATTAGATACAACTCAAAATTGGGAATTAGAAAGTAGAGTATATAATAAAGTTTTAGATGTAGATGGTACTAATACATTCTCATCTTCATTTAGCCCTAATTCTAACTGGGGTGTTACCTCTCCAAAAACAGTACAATTTAGATTTAAAACTTTAGGAATTCCAACTGAAAATATAAATCAATTATTATGGACTGGAGATGTAAATCAATCTGCTTTAGTATTAAGTTATACTGGATCTAGTTATACTAGTGGTTCTTACTCTGGTTCAATATCTAATCCTGAAAATTCATATGGTAAAATTACATTTTACCCTGAAGGTATAGTAAGTGGTGCCCCAACAGCTAGTGTATTTTTACCTGTATTTGATGGAAATTGGTGGTCTGTAATGACAACTGTAGGTAGTGAAACTATTTCAACTGCAAGTCTATATGTAGCAAATAAAGAAAATAATAGTATACTACATCAATCTAATAAATCTACTTTTACTACCTCTAGTTATTATAGGTCTGTAAGTTCTATACACTTCCCTTCATCTGCTAGTTTGCCTGGATACACATACTTTTCAGGGTCTTATCAAGAAATTAGATACTTTAACTCAGAAATAAGTCAATCTTCATTTGATAATTATGTTTTAAACCCTTATTCAGTTTTAGGAAATTCATTAAATTCAACTCCTAATGAATTAATATTTAGAGCATCTTTAGGGTCAATGTTAGATATTAATTCTAGAGAATCAATTCACCCTAAAACTTCAGGATCTAGTATAACTTCTTCTTTCTCTACTCACAGTGATTTTTATATTTCTTCTGCTAGTTTTTCAAGTAATAAAGAAAATATTTATTTAAATCAATCACCTGTTGGTATTAAAAATCGTATCACAGATAAAATAACTCTTGAAAACAACTTAATTCCATCAGGAGATACTTTATCCCCCTTATCTTCTTTAGAACAAAAGTCTTATACAACTCAAAATTATACACCTAATATTAATTACTTAGAAGTATCTTTTTCCCCTACTAACCAAGTAGACAATGATATTATAGCTCAAGTAGGTAATTTTAATATGGGGGATTACATAGGAGATCCAAGACAAGTATCCGAGTCACGTTATAATTACCCAGATTTAGATACTTTAAGAGATACTTATTTTGAAAAATACTTACATAGTTATGATATTAAAGATTTTATTCGTTTAATAAAATACTTTGATAATTCATTATTTAAAATGATTAAAGATTTTACTCCTGCTAGAACAAGTTTAAGTTCTGGTGTAGTAGTAAAACAACATATTCTTGAGAGAAATAAACAAAGGTCTATAAATGTAAGCTTTAAAGATGAACAACTAACTGCTTCTCTAAAACCCTTTGTCCAAAATTACAATAGTGGTCCAGTATATAAATTTATGGGAGGAACCGCGGGTATGTTTGAACCTTATAATGGAATTGAATATTTTGGTTCTTATGTACAAGATATTTTATCACCCCCAGTTCAACCTAATACTTTAAATAATAGGTTTAATATTACTCAAAGTTGGGTAGAATTTACTCCTTCTATTCTTGGGCTTATTGGCTATGATAGAGATGATCAACGTGAATTATATAATGGAGAATTTAGTGGTTCAACTATAAACACAAAGTTACAAATAGGAGGAAAAGATGATTTATGTCATGCTTACTACAGTTGGGAAAATATTCCTGAATATCTATATAAAATACAAGCTTTTTCTGGATCAGACAATGAATATTTAATATATACCTCTTCTGCAGGAATACCCGATGCTTTAACTCAAGATGACTTAATATTCACTACAGATTTTGATGTAGATTATTTAGGAGTTATAACCCCACCATCTGGGAGTAATTTTACTATAGTAGGAGATATATCTTATGTTGATGCTAACGTAGCTTTTCCTCCATTTTATGATTTAACAGGATCTAATGTTTGGAGAACAGCTAGTTTTGAATTAAGAGTACCCGATGAACCTCTAAACTATAGGAATTTTAATCAAACATTTAGAGCAACTGCTAGTGCTTTACAAGAAGCAGCACCAACCTTAGAATTTAGTATGGCAACAGGATCAGCAGAACGGAGTAGTAGTGGATTTGAAGTAGACATATATGGTAATATAACTGCTCCAACAGTATTTACAGGTAGTATTATAAATGTTAATTATTCAGAATCAATAAATAACTCTTACTACCCAGTACTTACTTCTTCATTAACTAGAATAGCTCATGTTACATCATCAGTACCATATGGATGGTTAAATGTAGGGGCATCAATTTCAGGATCAGTTAGTGATTTACAAGAAAATTTAGAATTAATTAATGTATATCTTGGGTATCATGTATCTACACCACTTTTAGCTTGTAATGATATAACACAAGAATTTAGAATTGATTCAACTTATCTATCTACAGCAACCGCAGTTTATACTAATACAGGAGTACCTTCATTTACTTCTGCAGGGTATTATTCGGATGGTAGTATAGTAAGATATTGGAATGGAACTAGATTTACATCAACAAGAAATTGTAGTTCATATTCTTAAATAAAAAATATTTATAATAAAGTATAATATATGGCTGTAGACGATTTTAGATTTCGCCAACCCGACGATGGTACTGGGGGTAACTATAGAGATGGAATAAATATTCGATTAAATCCATTTCTATTAACGCCAGTAGGAACTGATGGTGAGGAAGTTACTTGTACTTATTTTAACCCTCAAAACTTAGGTTATACCCCTGGATATTCTCAACATTCCTATAGTGCTATACGTAAAGGTAGTATAATTTATACTGATGAACAATTATCTTCATTAAATGGTCGGAACAAATGGTGGGGTATTACCATAAATTCAAGATCGACACCCCAAAAGGCTATACTAGTTGATAGTATAGGTATAGTAAGAGAAATATATGACTGTTCCTCAGGTGTAGTTGATGATAGTAATGACGAAAAGGTAAAAGATCCAATCATCATCATAAAACCTACTGTACCTTCTCCATCTACTTCTCTTATATATGATTATTTTGTTTTAGAAAATTTATCTAGATCTAAAAAAATATTTGCATATTATAGTGGATCACAAGATTTTAATTATACTTTTAATACTAATACCTCATCAGCTGATCCTGGAGCTAGCTATTTTAGATTAAATAAAGGCAGCATTGGCAGTGAAGGTGGTACAAATGAAGAAGATAGTACTGAAATATACATTGATATTAAAGATAATAACAGTCAAGAAGATATTATCTATTATTTAACAGCATTATCTTCCTCAGTGGCTCCTGCATCTACCCCTTCAGACCCATATGGAGAAGTACAAATTATTATAAGTGGAAGTGGAGAAGATCTATTTTATCATAGATTTGATTTAGAAAGTGTTACATTTGAAGGATCAAATCCTGCTTCTAGTGGTTATTTTAAATTAGGAGTTTCTAAAATAGGTAGTGCAATTCCAAATGCCAACCCCTTATCTAGCAGTATAGCTGCAGGATCAGGATCAATTGTAGATATTAAATTTTACAATGATATAATTCCTGGTTACTATGAAAGAGAAGTAACCAGTATAGATAAAGATTATGTAGTTGCATGTATTACCCAAACAGCATCATTTGGTTCAGGATCCATTTCCCAACCATTTGCTATTGATTGGGGATTACCTGAATCTGATTTTATAGATCCTAATTTTTACCCTAATTCAGCAGGATATGCTTGGTTGTGGAATGATGGTTATAAAGTGAAACATATAAAAATGAATAATATCTCTTTTGGAGGTACAATTTTATCTGATTTTATTAAAAAATCTATATGGAGTAGATTTATATTATATAATCCTTTTGACGCCCAAGGTAGTTTATTATATTCAGCTAATGGAAATTACCCCGAAACTTATTATTTACATAATATTACTAAATATAATGAATATTCTCATTTATTTGTAGATCAAGAGAATGTAGATACAACTTTTGCTGTTGATTCTCAAAATTTCGCAAGTACTAATCATAATTTCTTAGCAGAAGGACAATATGTTGTATATGCCTCATCATCAGGAAATATTGTTGAACCTGTACTTACAACTAATATAAGTGAATCTATCCCTCAAGGGTTTTTCCCTTCTGCTTCTTCTAATTATCCATCTGAACAATTTTTTAGAGGATGGGCTAATGCTAATTATTATGTAGGAGATGATTTAGTTAGTGTTGGAGGTGACTATTATGACCCTTTAAAACAATTTAGAACAGGATCTACAGAAAGAGATTATGATACAGCCCCTTTCTACATATCTCCAGAATTACCATTTTTTATTGATGCTACAAGTAGTTATATAACAATAACTTCATCTGATTTTCAATCTTACACATCACAAGCTAATGCTATACAAATAGGTCCTACTTTTAAAACATCAGGGGGTGGTGAGATAAAATATTATTATCATGAAACTAGTGGTAATATTTTAGTAGAAGGAGAAGAACATTTAGATACTAAAAAAACAGGTGAATATTCCTATAATAATTTATATGATGTTGAATTAGTTTCTCCTTCTAATAATACTATAACTTATCTCACTCCTGATAATCAATTTATTATTGAAGTTAAGCCTTCTCAATCCCTTTGGCTTACTAGAGGTAGAGGTAATATTGGAGAAGGAGATACTAATAGATTTAAGTATAATAGATATTTCCACCGTCCATATAAAGCTTATGTTTTAACTTCAACTGGATCTGCAGATAGGGGATACGGAAATGATAATTATGGAACAGGATCTTACGGGACTGGAAGTACACCAGTTGGTCCTCCCCCTAATGAAATAGAAGCAGTATATGTAAACTATTCAGAATCTAGATCTTCATATAGAGAAGATGGTATATATACCTTTGAAACTAATCTATCTACAAATGTTGGGTTAACTGCTTCTGTTAATCTAGATTATTTATCCTTAGATGTTGTTAGACCTTCTCATTATGGTACAGCTAGTTATGATGATAGTGAATTTGAATATGGAGGTGAAGGAAGTGGGGATAATGTAATTACTTGGAGAACTGCTTCATTAAACATATATAAAGGATCTAGTTTATTAGCTTCATCTACAGAATATATATCTTCAACAGATATTCTTAATAAACCATCAATTACAATAAAATATCCTCTTACTACAGGTTTAATTTCCCCCGGAGATACTTTAAGATTATCATTATCTGTTGATAATACTAATACCCAATCTTTTAATTCTTCTTTAATAGCTACTTCTTATACTATGAGTATAGGTGCACCTGTACCTCCAACAGATGATAAAGTTCCAGTTACATTTAACAATTACTTAGAGTTAAATGATGATTGTAACCCTTTACTTTCTAATATTGTAAATGATAGACCAAATGCTCGATTGCAAGACGTAGATTATAGTTCACCAACTAGTGGGTCTCTTTATCCTGTAAACTTTGACCAAATCCTAAAAAATGAAGCAGTTAGAGCAACTGTACCTGAATCAAATTATACAAAAGCTTCTTCTGCAAACTCAAGATATCTAGGATCTAGATCTAATGCTCAACAGTATAATATATTTACAGATGGTGATGAAGGTACTTTTGGTAGGATTTCTAATATAGATATTAATAAAGCATATTTTGGATATTTTAATAGAATTTATGATCTATATCCTTTATTAGAAGGTACAACTACATTAGATATGAAGTATATATTTGATGCTAATGGTAATAGATTTAACCCTCGATTAGGTAGTTATAATTATTATAATTTAGAAGGTACTTTTGAAGATGGTTCTACTTTAACTTTATCTACTAGTGTCAAAGAGGATGAATCATTAATAATGTTAAACACTGACCATAGAGTTAAACATGTAGGTGTTATACCAACTCCTATTTTATATACTCAAATAGGAGGAAGAGAAGCCACAGGTTCAATAAATTTTACAGGTATAAATCCCCCACAACCCGAACCACCTGATTTTAACGATTATTCTTTTAGAGCCTCTAGTTCAGCGTTTCCAACAACAAATCAAAGAACTTTTGCTGGGATTGATAGGTATGATGTAAACATTACTACTAATACTAATTTAAATCAACTCTCCCCAGATTTTGCAACTTCAGGTTCAGGGGTTAATGTCACTTCTTCTTATAATCCAAGTACAGGAACAATTACATTTCCTGTTGATGATAATCTTGCTCCTCAGGGTCCAGGTAGTGGTAAACCTTTATCAGATAATTATAGTTTTGGTTTTGAACATACTTTTGAAACTACTCCTATTATTAGACAGTTAACTGATGATGATCAAGGTTTTTTTGAAAGTAGTGAAAAATATAATTACAAACGAGTGGGTAATTATTATCTTAGAGCTTTAGTGGATAATAAAATGGCAAGTTTAAGTATTAGTGATGTTGTATTAGAATTTATCCATACAAACCCAAACACTAGTACTGGGATATCATCCCATAGTGTAAGTTATATGAGAAAATTTAGCAAACATGTTAAAAAATTTAATGGTTATGTACGTATTGACTTCCATAGAGATGATATAAAAAGTTATATGGTAAATAATGGTTTATCATATGATGTATCTAGTTTATTAAATAGTAATAATAATGGTAATTATACTGGAACCTGGGTTAAATGTAGATGGACAATCAAAGCAAAAGTAAAACCAAGATCAGCAGGAATTTTTCAACGCCCTTATTTTACACAAGGAGATAATATTAAAATATCACATGGAGGATTTTTTGCAAGAAATGATCTTGGTAAAAAATTTCAAAATTATTTCTACCCACAAGCTGACCCTCATAGTGGTATTCAATTTGATAGATTTATATTAAGTAATACTAAATCAGCCCCACCAGAAGGTGCTGTAAAACCATATTGGAGGGTAGTAGCTAATACTACAGGAAGTGTTTTAGAAATGCAATCAGAAAAAGTAAACGAAGCTTATGATAATGAATTAAAACAAGTAGATATCCCTTATGTTCCTTCTACTTGGCCTAAATTTCCATTTGGTCAAGAACCTAGCTTTGTAACTTTTCCTAATATTACTAAATTTTGGAGCTTAGAGTTAGAGGATGAGATTAAATTTGAAAATAATGAAAATAAAGTTCATAAAATCATTAGTATATCTCCTCCCGCAGAGTCTGGTAATTTAAGGGTAACAGTTTCTCCCCCTATTGAAGATTTTACAACTAATTTTGACTTTTTTGTAGTACGTAGATTTATGGAAGAAAAAGGAACAGTTATTTTAAATACACCAAAACCTTATTTTCCTTCTATAAGTGGATCAGTAACTACAGTTGTTCCTTCTACATCTCCTGGTGTAATCCTTCCAGAATTTCCAGTAGAAGAAATAAATATAGATCCTAATTTAATAATTAAGGACTTAGAAGATAAAAAACTAATAGAATAACATATTTATAACATATAATTATATAACAAAATGGGATATTTAAATAATACTGTAATAACTGTTGATGCCATTTTAACAAAAAAAGGACGTGAATTACTCGCTCGTGGTGATGGTTCTTTTAGCATTACACAGTTTGCTCTATCTGATGATGAGATAGACTACACAATGTTCAACCCAGCTCACCCCTCGGGTTCATCATATTATGGAGAAGCAATTGATGGCATGCCATTACTAGAAGCTTTTCCTGACGAAAGTCAAATCATGAAATATAAACTGGCAACTTTACCTCGTGGTACAGCTAAATTACCAGTACTTAATTTAGGTTATAGCGCTATTACCCTAAAACAAGGGGCTCAATTAGCAATTACCCCACAAACTCTAAATTATTTAGATAACGAGCAAACCTTTGAAACAAGTGGATACTCAGCAACAATAGCTGATGTTAGATTAATGAATAATTTTACAGGAATGGGTATTAATAGTGAAGCAGCTACTGCTCAAAATGCTACTACTACTTTAGGTACTAATGTATCTAAAACTGTAATTGGATCTCAAATCAATCTAAAAGCAACTACTGTAAATACATTATTTGGTTCACAAACTGCAATTAGAACAACTTTAACAGTAGTAGGATTAGATAGTGGTGCTAGAATTACTATCCCAGTAACTATTAATAAAACTACAACATAATAAGCTATGGGATTTAAAAGATTAGAAACCGAAGATTTTTTAGTAAGTGCGGACACTGTATCAGCAACAGTATGGAGTGGAAATCAACCAAACCTATCTCAATTTTATTATAGTGCTACCCAAGAAGGAGATAGATCCGGGGATTATTATTTAGCTGTTTATCAATCTACCCCAACAGCAACTGATGCCGAAGTACAATTTGATATTGCTTTTGCAGATAAAAACGGAAGAGGCAGTTTAGCATTTAACCCAAATGTATCTACTGAATTATCATTTTCTAGAACAATTTATGGGCAATATAGAAGTTTAGTATTAGAAGATGAAGATTCTGATTTTAGCTTTGGGGGTGTAACTACTAACCAATATTTTTATGTTTTAAATATAAATAGAGCTAGATATAAAGAAAAACTTTTACCTGGTTCTTTCGAATTAACCATTAGTGATGGAAATACTAGGGTTTTAACTTTAACTGATAATTCTAAAGATGTAACTTTACCTACTTATTATGGCACTCAAAGAGCATTTGAAATTGTAAGTGGGTCTGAAGGAAGTGCATATGCTAATGAAGGGTATGCTGGAGCTAATGGTCAAAGTACAACTATTGGTTCTTATGGGTTATTTTTACCTGATACTTCTACTATAATATTAAATGGAGCTGCTTTAGATGATCCTACTTATGGTGTTAATTTAGATACTACTATAACTTCTAATACTGATGGGCAAAATAATTTAAAATTACTCAGTGTACTACAATCAGGTTCATCATTTTCTTTAAACTCAGAAGAAACAATTACATCTGATTTTGTATTCATTAGAGCTAGAAACTCAGAATTTAATTATTCAGAAAACCCATCATTTATAGCTTCTTCTACTGGTGAGGTAATTTATGATTATTTTATTAATAATCCTCAAGTATATCCTACTTCAGTAGGTTTATATAATGATTCAAATGAATTAGTAGCAACCGCTAAATTGTCTAGACCTATTCAAAAGAATTTTACAAAAGAAGCATTAATAAGAATCAAATTAGACTTCTAATGAATGGCTGCTTTCAAAACACTCAATGCGCAAGATGTAATAGTATCCCCTCTTCATTTAAATAAAGGATTTAGATTTGAGGGGCAAAGTGCATTATCTGGGAGTAATGTTAATATAGGAAGATACTTAGGTAAAAATATAGATTACTTAGAGAACCAAACCGAAACTGGCCCTACAGATAATTCAAAATCTCAATCTTTAGTTTATAATCAAATTAAACAACTCTATTACACTAATTACCTATCAGGTAGTAATGGAGAATTATCAAATGTTTCAACTGCTAGTTTTAATCCTGATGGTACTATAACTGGTATAATTTACTCCCCTTCTTATCAAAATTATTTAGATACTACTTTAGAAGCAAAACGATATTTTCCAACTGCTTCTAATTCTATTATTGGGGTATTATCTATACCTCAATATATGTATGGAGATTATATTCAACCTGAATCATTTGAATTTACTACTCTTAGTGGAAGTTATACAGATGATGGAGAAGGAAGATTAATTTCTGGATCTACTTATGTAGGTAATATTATTTATAAACATGGTATTATAGTTTTAACTGGAGGGGAACGAACTAGAGACTATTGGAGTGAAGAAATATCTACTTTTGTTGATAATACAAATGTAACATGTTCATTTTCTAGTTCATATACAGTATATGAAACACAATATAAATGTACTATAGGGGAAAGTGAATTTAATTATACACTAAACCCATCAGTTACTAGTGGTTCTGATGGATTGCCTTGGGGTTATGCAACAAGTGCATCATTTTCCCCTTATGTAACCACCGTTGGTTTGTATAATGATCAAAGAGATTTAATAGCAGTTGGTAAATTAGCCCAACCTACTCCAATATCAAAAACAACTGACACAACTATATTAATAAACATTGATAGACAGTAAAAAAGATATATTTATAATAAATAATTAAGTAAAATGGCCAAAAAACTTAACTACGAATCACAGATAGTCCAAGGTTCTACAATACAATCTTGGCATGTTTCTCAATCTGTAGATGCTTTAACAGCAACACAGGATTACGATATTTCAATTTCAGGTTCTTTCCATATGACTGGTTCTTCAGTCTTTAGTGGATCTTTCTCAAACCCTACAATCTCAACTGATAGTGACACCAACTATAAAACTGTAATGGTAGATACTTCTACTGGCCAATTCTACTATACAGGTTCTTATGGTGGTGGAGGAGGAGAAGGAGGATCCAATACATCAGGTACATCAGGTACTTCTGGAACTAGTGGTACATCTGGTACTTCTGGAACTAGTGGTACAAGTGGAACAGATGGTGCCCCAGGTAGTAATGGTGCTCCTGGTACTTCAGGAACTTCTGGTACATCAGGTACTTCTGGAACTACAGGAACTTCAGGTACAAGTGGTACAAGTGGTACATCTGGTGGACAAGGTGATTCAGGAACTTCAGGAACAAGTGGAACATCAGGTACCTCAGGAGTAGATGGCACTTCTGGTACATCAGGTACATCAGGTACCTCAGGTTCAAGTGGTAGCTCAGGTGTTTCAAACGACGGTACTTCAGGTACTTCAGGCACATCAGGTACAAGTGGCACTTCAGGAGTAGATGGTACCTCAGGTACAAGTGGAACAAGCGGAACAAGTGGCTCAAGTGGTAGCTCAGGTGTTTCAAATGATGGTACATCAGGTACCTCAGGTACTAGTGGAACAAGTGGCACTTCAGGAGTAGATGGTACCTCAGGTACAACTGGTACTTCAGGTTCATCAGGTTCTTCAGGAGTATCCTTAGGTACATCTGGTACAAGTGGAACATCAGGCACAACTGGTACTTCAGGCACAAGTGGAACTTCAGGAGTAGATGGCACTTCAGGCACATCAGGCACATCAGGTACCTCAGGTACTAGTGGCTCAAGTGGTAGCTCAGGTGTTTCAAACGACGGTACTTCAGGTACATCTGGTACAAGTGGAACTTCAGGAGTAGATGGTACTTCAGGCACTTCGGGAACTTCGGGCACAAGTGGCTCATCTGGTTCTTCAGGAGTATCCCTAGGCACATCTGGTACATCAGGTACTTCTGGAACTACAGGAACTTCAGGTACAAGTGGAACTTCAGGAGTAGATGGCACTTCAGGCACTTCGGGAACTTCGGGCACAAGTGGAACTTCAGGAGTTGGAACTATAACAGTAGAACACACAGGAAGTGTTGTAGCTACAGGATTAAGTACACTAAACTTTTCAGGATCAGGAGTTGAAAATATAACTAATGATGGTAGTGGTGAAGCAACTATTACAGTGTCAGGAGGAGGAGGAGGAACTGGATCAGGTGTAACTAAATATATTTTTAAAGTTAACTATGGTTCAAGTAATGCTCTTACTGCAGCTTCCCAATTAACACAACTTTCAGGGTCTGCAGCTACAGATAAAAGTGTTACTTTAACATTTGCAGGTACTACTAACCTTATAAAATTTAAATTTACTGAAGAAGATTTTCCTCCTCATAGTATAGGAGCTTGGTTTTATAATGCTACTAATGATGATTATAAATTCTCAACTTTTGGATTAGGAAGCATAGGATATGTAAAAGCAAATGGATTTACTTCCACAGTAGCTAGTAATGAAGCAACAAATAACTTTTTTACATCATTTAAAACAGATACGGATGTGCAATTAGATCTTACCCCTGGTAATTATGCTA